>JACCDN010537028.1_pt1 | contig 41105 bp, 30 predicted proteins | sample 7441691 | NCBI WGS metagenome assembly JACCDN01 (sample SAMN15323439, study PRJNA562643) | freshwater metagenome | isolation source: river surface water | place: USA:Blue River Watershed | collected 2017-08-16 | reverse complement strand
TAAAACCCCGGCAATATTTGCAAGATTTCGATACGGAAGTATCTCATTTCTTGCAAATACAAACACCGGTTTCAGGCTGCGAACCCATATAAATACTGAGGTTGGCGGGTTATTCAGCACGGACTATTTAAGTTTTTAACGGATTATCCGCGCAGTACAGTTGGTTGATCAGGTCGGACACAATCTCGAACGTGCGTGTGACATTGGGGTAAAGCATGCTAGTCCCGTGTGCGTGGATGTTACGAATCCGGGGAAGCGATTCTACAAAGTTTCCGATCCAATCGTAGGCCAAGTCGGCGTCTGTGGGTTGCACGTCGGTATCGTGCAAAACCATTTCTTCAGCATTTGAACTAATCATTTCGAGCACCACATCACGTCGATATCGCTCATAGGCCAACTCCCTTGCCCATTTTATTCGGTTGCGAATGGCATGGTTTCTAATGAGACCACCGGCTTGAGCTCGTTTGAGCAATGCTGCCAGCCCACTCAAACGGCCACTACCTTTGTTATCGTCTTTCGTATTCGCAAATCTCTCTCGTAGTGCAAGTTCCAACGATGCCAATGCTTGCTGCTCTGCAACTGGATGAAATCGGTATACAAACCATGCATAGAGGAACAAGTTTTTAGCCGTTTCAAAGTGGGTACGAATTTTCAATGGAACAGCGGATCCAAGAACGAACCCAGCGATAAGTCGTTGTTGATCCAGCAAGGATGCAGGGCACACTTGCCCAGAGTCGATTACAGCAAAGTCTTCGCTACGCGGATCCGGCAGCAATACGGACATCTCGTCCCGCAATACGTCACATTGTGGGACGCCTAAATGACTCCGAGCATCTGTCCTTTGCCGATTATTCATCGAAAAACTCTCGATCCTTTAGCGATTCAGCTATATTCTTTTCTGCATCCTGCTTGATGAGATCGTAAAGTCTATAGGCAGGAGAAAAGCGCGCAAGGGTCTTAAGAATGTCATTAGCTTTTTCCAAGACTTGCACGTCACGGGGGAATGGTTCGCCCGGTGTCCCTTGTCTCGCGCCACTCACGGCCGCGCAATACAGTGCGCTAGTGGCGGATTCGAGACATTTACTACCGTGAGCCTTTGCTGCCGTCAGATAGTCGGCAGCAAAGGATGGGTTGTCCAATGAGAAGTTGTTGTCGGCATCACGGAGAATCCTTCCGATCAATGAAATATCGAGGCTATCACCGGAAAACTTGTTCCGCATGAACGATCGCGTTCTATCGTCCATTGGGGAAAACACAGCAGCAAATAGATAGGAGGAAAAATACTGAAATTTGTGGTCAGCACCATCTCGGTTTCTCATCCAAGACCAGACGTCTTTACACAAATTTTCGTATGCTTCCGAGCCAGCGAACCTTAATGGCTCATGCACGTATGGACCGTAGTTGCAGGGGCGAAATGAGTAATCTTCGATAGAAGCCGCGTGTTCGACGCGCTTTTTGAAAAAATTCAGCGTTTCTACAGGGTACCGCGCTGAAGCAGTAGCAAAGAACTTCTGAGTACAATATTTTTCAAGAACCGGTATCGGGAACAGCTTGTCCAACAGGATATTTACCGAATCGGAATCAAGTAGATCAAACGGAATCGGAGCTGGCGACTCAAAGAGTGACAAAAGCTCTTCGGCAACGCACTGGGATCCGGAAAGGTTTGTCGCCATTACAAGCTCCATTGCTTTCGACGGGTCTAATGAAGCGATGTGGCGTAGCTCCCCTGCCGAGATCGCCACCAATTGCTCGTTATCGGACGCCAAGAACTCTTTCAGAATTCTGACCTCGTACGCTCCAAAGGACGAGCTTTCGATTAGACGACCTAGGCAGCGTGCAAGAGATATTCGCGTTTCCGGGTTTTCTGAAGATAAGACTCTAGATAAAAACGCTCTTCCCTTTTCGATATCTTCGGAATAGACCTTAGGCAATGCCATGGAAAGATATCTAACAATGGCAGATTTTGGGTTTTCCAGCGAATACTCCACAAAATTACTCGCCAAGCAGTCCGAATTAGTGAGCAGTTCATAGAGCAGAATGTGCGTCGACGCATTTCTGCCATGTTGAGCTTGCTCAACTCTCTCCAGAGTCGTAGCCACAAAACGCACTATTGCATCCGGAGCCTGGTAAGTGGCAACTATTTCTTCAGCTGTTTGACGGACTGTCTCTTGCCATTCTCTTTGTCTGGTTTCGAAATCAGGATCCTCTACCAAGCGCCCGTATCCATCAACGAACGCACGTATCACTTTGAATTCGAGAGTATCCGGGGTGAGGCCGAATATATGGTTTGCTAAATCGCTGGTCTTTCCTTTGGCGAATTTTGCGTGCCACGAGATCGATGACAGCAGCTCAATCCAAACGAATGGGTTTAGCGACGATGACAGAACCTTATTCTTGATGGACTCAAGCGTACAGACGAATTCGTCGGTCCAGCAGGCGTAGTCTGTCTCAGAAACGCTTGCACCAAATGAGCCCATCGGGTATCTAAACGCATCGGAAAGCACCTTAGCGGACAAAGTTGCAACATCTACTCGCTCAGAATCCAGTCGCGCTATCGCCGCTCCTATTACCTCCTGCCTCAACGCAGAAACGGCTTCCTGACTTACGAAATACGGGCGAAACGCAAGCTCGCGACCGTTCGACGAAGTAGTGTGCCCTTCAGTTTGGAGGATGCCACTCAGGAAATCATACGGGCTATACGCCTCGCCCCACGAATCGAGAAAATCTAACAGCGACATTCCGAACTCGACAACCTCGGCGTTGTACTCAATAGGCTTGTTGGGCTCGACAGCGCAGAGTTCCTTCAATATGCGAATGGCGTGCCCCGGATATTGGTGCAACTGCCTTTCATCTGATTTCCCTAATTCCCATAAGCATATGCACGCTCTTTGCACATATTCAAGGTTATAGGCAGCATACTTGATGAGTTCCGGTAGGTCTTTGGGAATCTGCCCTTCGGCGATACATTGCTCGGCAAACTCTAACGCTCTGGCGGGTTGGTAGTACGCAACGGATGTCATCGCCTTAAAGTGTGTATCGCCGTATTCTCCCGTTGGGTGCAACTGTTGCCATAGCCCATCAAGTAATCGGCTGCTGGCAGTATTACCGCTAGACAACCGCCAATCCAGCTTCCCAAGATTCATCAAGATATGTTCGACAAGAGATCGGGGCGAAGCTCCAAAGAGCTTTTCCGCGTAACCAGAGGATGCGCCGTTCTCAGTCACGCAGTTTTGCTCGATGATGTAGTCGGCAAGAAGGTCCGGGGCGAGCCTATACGTCAGCCCTCGCTTAAAAATGATGCCGCCAGCTATCAAGGTTTTGATAAGGCGGTTGCTGTCCGCGACCGATACCCCCTCTGTGCCCTCCAGCAGCTTCAGCAGCCCCGCGTCATCCGGGCTAAACGGCTGAACCAAAGCCAAAACTCTGAGAATAGCCAATAAAGCTTCACGATCTTTAACTTGGGCTAACTCCCCAGTGATTACATGCTGAAAGTGTGCCAAGAGGGTTGTTCGAAACGCACTTTCTGTATTTAAAAGTTCCGGGTGTAGCTTTTCCTTCGCCACGATCTGAGCCGCGACGACCGTGGCCAAAGGGCAATCAAGGGTATAGCGGCTTACGGCCTCAGCCGCCGACTCAGGTCCGCCATACGCTTTCAAAACTTGGGTTGCGAGTGCGACCGACTGCTTCTGGGATAGTGGCTGGAGGCTGATGCGAGTAGTGTAAGGCTCTTGAAGAAGAACACTGGCAGCCTGCAATCTAATCCGTTCCAGACCATACGTCCGGAGAGAAAGAACTGCTCGCGCTGAATTCCTGGGGTTGGCGACGAAGGAGAAAAGCATTGGAAGGTCGTCTCTGTCATGCGCGTCATCGACAACTAAGAGCTTTTCACCTTGTCCAAGGTTTTCAAGATGCTTTGCGGAGAGTTCATCCGTACTGGAAAGGACTTTGACAAGCACTCCGGGTTTGGCGTTTTGGTAATCAGCCAGTGCCTGGTAAAGCAAACGCGACTTCCCTGCCCCACCAGAGCCGGTCAGCAAAGTAACTCGTGTATTTTTGTTGCGAACACCGGTAGAAAGATTTTCAAGTTCCTCTTCTCGCCCCACTAGTTGCCACAGATGGTTGAAAGCAAGGTCTTTACATAAGAAGGCTGAGAAAAAATCCTCGACCGACATCCACGGACCCGCTTCAACATCACCAAGCAACGGAAGACGCTGCCCTGGAAAAAAAATATCTACTAGACGAATTTGCTCAGATTTCGGAAGTTGGCGAATCCTCTTGGAGATGTCTTCCTTGTCCCACAACTCCCAGTCAGCATGATTGGCCATTGCCTCACGCGCTTTCGGGCTGGCGATTCGTGTAAGCAGCAGGACTTTCTTGTCGGCGTGGCGGGTATGGGCTTTTACAACCGCTTCAACTTTCGCTGCCCCGAATTCTTTATGCCGCTTACATTGGTATGTGCAGACTGTCTGGTCTTTCATAACAGCCTCAATATCCAACCCTTCTTGCTTGTGGCCGCTCGTACCAAACCGATGTACGTTGGCAGTCGGATGAAGCGAAGAAATCAAGAAATCGCAGAATCGTTCGAAACCTTCAGCACTCAGGGAATCGACAGGGAACGGTTGATCGAAACTGACTATCGTTGTCTGCGGATTTCGCGACTGCGAAGCAACACCTTCCAAATCCTCCAAAGGAATGGAAAGTACTTGCGCGAGCCTAAACATGTCTTTTGCTCTCGGGCGAGATGTGCCAGCCTCCCATCGGCTGACTGTTTGCTGCTGGACACCCATAGCGACAGCCAATTCTTTTTGTGTACTGATTCCAGCTTGGAGGCGATGCTGTTGTAGGCGAGAACCAAAATTGGCTTCTATATTTTGAGGTTTAGCATTCATTTTTTGGCACTCATTTGATGCGTACGTGATTCTTGAGAACATCATATGAGTGCCACTACTAAACGTCAATTCTCAGTGCCAAGGCTCTAGCTATAACGCACATCTCAATCATACCTCGCACAACTTTGTTGTTTTGTGCGAATTAATAAGATATTGTGTGGCATACAAAGAAACAGGAGCATGCAAAAATGGCGTTCAGAGCAGACGAAGCGGCACGAGTAGGATATGAGCAGGTTGAGGCGTACCTTGTGCCCAGACCAAGGTACGCCGACGAGACACAACGCGCCCGCAGCAAGGAGGCTCTACAGGACATAGTTGACGAGCTTGGCCCAGTGGTGGACGCCTATCCATCTTGGCACCCGCTGGTCTGCAATCATGACAGCCACCACCCAACCACGACGCCAAGCGAGCTGTGCGGCTATATAGGTCTCGACCACACGCGTTACTTCGCTCATGGATTCATCTCCTGTCCCTATAGCTCAACAGGGAAAGCTGAGAAGATTATCGAATCCGTGAACACATTGCCTCGTCATCCTGCTGCTAGCATCACAGCAGAGAAACTGGATGTCCAGCTATACCACCCCGACGCGGCCCCCGTACTGGTCAAGTGCGAGTGGGAAGCCCCCCTAGACGCAGACGGAATGATTCCCCTATCCATCGCCATGCCCTTGATTCTGGAAAAAGAAATTCCATGCTGGCACTGGGCCGCAGTAGCCGAGACATGGGAGACGATGCGCCCTTACTTCCTTGGGAGTCCTCACGGTAGCCGGTCGTCGCTGTTTGTGAGCCAAGAGACTGGGCAGGCAATCAAAAAGATCTGGAATGCCCTTATATCCACTGGGATGTTCGGCCCGATTAAAGTGTAAGCAAACCAAGGCCGTAACGTCTTTCTGTCGACATCTTGGCTTCATAAGGCAGGCATAGCCGTCCAAGGTGCGATTACTTGCTGCTGGTGCCAAAGAGCCAAACAGAAGCCAAGCTCGCCGCTAGGCAGATGGGTCAGGTGTTGTTGACGGAGATTTCCAACGACACCTGACCCATCACCCGGACATGTGCCACTGATCCAAAATCTGAATGTCGCAGAGTCTGTGACGATACGTACACTTAAAGTCAGGCCGCTTCGCCTATTTACTCGGCATTAGACAAGAACACTTAAACCGGCGAAGCGCCCTTCTTTAACCGAAAGCGTCACAGTCTCTGCGAAATCTTGAGACTGCCGATTTTGGCGACCAGTGGCACGGCGCGACTTGAAAAACCCAAAAAAACCGCCTATAATCAATAGCGTTAAACGTCGCCACCCATGTCGTGGCTCCAGGTGATCAATATCTATGAGGATGTTGCGCTTAAAAATTGGAGCCGTTTATGCAACGACCTCTGCGACGTTACAACCCCAACCAATCCAAAACCCTCTGGGCATCCAACCCTTGGCACGGCCGATTAGGCACCTACATCGGCATCCGGTGGGAAGCCGAACAGGTCTGGGTTGCCATCTGGACCCCAAACTACCCGAAGTGGACCCTCTCTACAGACGCACTTACCGAGGAAGAAGCCCGCGATTGGGCAAAGAGTAGCCGCTGGCGGTAAAACGACCTACCCCACTTTTAACGGTGGGGTAGATTGTCGGCCGTAGCTGACTGTGAGCCCCCGCAAAAAATATGGTCGGTTTTAAGCACAGACCGGCTGTTGGCAATCACGTCGCCCGAAAGACCCGCCGTACTTGCCAGCGCTGGTCGCGTATTTTCAGCAAAAAATCATCTCGGAACTCCCGCTGATCCATACCCTGGGCATCCTCCGAAACCGCAAGCTCAAAACCTGATAGGTCAATCCAATGCGTCATTCCATCGTGGCGTACCGGCAAGACGCTGTACTGTTCTCTGCGTCCGTCTGTCCCCGTCAGTTCAGCATCAATGCGCCTGCCCCTGGCTGGTGCCTCGGGTCTAACTGCTAGGCTACGTTGCCACCGGAGGAAGTATCGAGGATCGATCCAGTCATCTGCTTCGATGTCTTCGTATTCAGCTTCCATCCATGCTTCAAATTCGGGGCGGCGGTCCACCGCCTCACCGCGCGTCCCCGCGAGGCCCTGAGCCAGCGCAAATGCGACAAAGGGTTCAAATGTCCCCCATCGCAAGAGCTCCCTCGCCCAGAAGCCAATCCATGGCAAGCCCGTTGTCTGGCGCCACTCGTCGAGCGATGGTACTGCCAGAGGGTTATTGGCCCCGGCTGACCATGCTTGGGCCACGACGGCCCCAATGGCCACTCCCAAACGGAATTCGATGTTGTCGGACACAAAGCGCTGCCAAGCGCGCAACTCGTCAGGGGGCGGCGATGGGGCGTTCGGACTATGCATCCACCAGGCAAGGGGTCTGGTCCAGTTGCGCAGCAATGCCTCATCGGCTACGGTGCCGCGGGGCCGAAAGCCAAACCCCCGGTCGTTCGCTATTAATGCACCAATCGCCTCGAAGAAGGCGAGCCGTTCGTCCGAATCGCTCACTCCATAGTCCACAGCATGCTCTATGGCCTCTCTGATGCGCGGCGCCACAAGTTCAAAACGGCGGCCTACGTATGGGGAGAACCCATACTGGAATAAACGGCGGCGCTCCTCGGGGTCAGAATAGATATTGTCGACTAAACCTACACCACGGCGTACGAAAGCCTGCTCAAGCCAAGCCTCTTGCGCTGCAACGACGCTACTGAAGGTACGTTGCCATAACCTGATGAGTGAAGCTTCCGTGTCGACATTGGCGTCAGCATCCACGCCAGCCGAAGCAAGCTCTTCCAGTGCTGTCAGCAAGATGCCATCAAGTTCGTCTAAGCTGTCTGCCAGTCGCGCCCTTCTGGTGTTCTGTCCCATGCCAGCATCGTCGCTGATGCCGTCCGGCGCGATGTCCTCCAGCCACTCAAGAAACTGTTGCCCACGGATGCCAAACAAGGCGGTGGCGCGATCAGCGATTGCCTGCAACAGGAGTGCCAGAGGACTAACGACCCCACCCTCCTGCTCTTCTGCACGCAATGCGTCAAGCAAGTTCTCATAGTCATCGCGCATCTCACCAATTTGCCTACGCTGTGTATTCAGTTGCCCTGGAGCCGTTGTGGATGGCTGGGACGGAATTGCCACAAGGGTCATGCCTTCCATGCCGCGGGTGGCGCCCGGCCGGCCCGCTCGGCCAGCCAAATTACGAAATTCGGCAGTTGAAAGGGGTGTGACTACGAGTTCTTCGTCATCGCGGTCGAAGGAAGTCCGTCGCAAGGATGGAACGAAGATCAGATCAAAGGGAAGATTGACTCCCTCCGTAAGGGTTGCCGTTGCGACGGTAATGGGGCAAATCCGCCTATCGATAAGCGCAGTCATCAATCGTCGTAACCGCTGCGGCATCTGACCGTGACTGGTCGCGATGCCGCAATCGAGCAACGCCACTTCATATGCGTCTTCTCCACAGTAGTCCACACAAGCCGCGCGAGCCTCCTCGAAGCTGGCGCGTGCGTCAGGATCAGCCGGCGGCTCGAATCGGCTCAAATCGTTCCACTGGGGTAACTCCAGAGCTTCCTTGAACCACTTCATCGTCTGCTCTGGCTGCTGTGCTACCGAGATAAGAACACGACGTTCACCATCGATAAGGTGCATCGCTGTCCATAGCACGTTCAGCTCGTTGTACCGAAACACGCTGTTGCGCATCAATGCCGGCAACTGAGGCATGGCCGGTGTTCGCAGCGGAATGTAGACACGATCTCCACGTCCACGCACGTAAAGCATCGCACCATTCATCACATCGATGGATATCTGGCCGGCGCGACCGGGTGTAGCGACCAAGGTCCCGACGATCTGTCGCGTGCTACGGTAACTCGTTCCGATCGGCTCGGCATTCGGCTCACCTTCAATCCACTGGGCGACAGGACCGGCAGCACCTCCAGCAACCGCTGTCAGTGCGATGCGCGCAATGTTCGGCACCCGCGCCAACAATCGTGACACAAAGCCTTCGAGGCGTAGCGAGCGGCTACTGTGCTCAGCAAAGTCGCTGCGAGCCTGTTTATTGTCTTCCGTCACCACTTGATGGGCTTCGTCTACGATAAGCAAACGCAGTCGCGAAACCAGCAAAGGTCCAACATAACGCATCAATGCGTCGGCCTTCTCGACGGTTGCAATGAGAACCGTGGGGCGCTCGGCATTGAGCCAGTAGTCGGTAATGCCCCAATCCGCCCCTCCATAGAGACCGGTTACGACGAGGTCGCGTCCCAATTCACTCGAGAGTTTCGCCTCGACTTCGCCTGCAAGCGCCCTTGACGGGACAAGGTACAAGGCCAATCCTCCCGGCTGATCATTGGAAACCAGCATCAGTTCCTTAACCAGTGCCAAGTTGGCTACGAGCGTCTTCCCGGAGCCAGTAGGAGTGCATAGCGCGAAAGAGGAGTTGTGAAGCAGGCGTCCCAGTCCTTGAAGTTGCGAGGACCAAAGAATTCCGCGCCCTCGCCCAAACTGGTCACGCGCGAACCTCAACAGGCGCGGAGTCGTCTCGGGATCAATCTGCGCGAGCTGCGAGATGGGACCATAGATGCTTGCCACCTTGTAGTCTTCCGAGACGGCCCTCAACATCGAGATCAGTAGAGAGATATCGTCGCTAAATGTGCGGGTGGCCACCTTATCGAGCGCCTGCAATTTCAGCAGCCCGCGCTCTAGGCGCTCGTCATCTCCCTGCCTCAGTGTCCCCGCGATGAGGCCGATGCAACGTACCAGTTCAACCGTGAAGTACCAGTCCATGCTGTCTGGCTCTTCACTCGCGAGCAGCCCTATCGATGCATCCCTCTCTGTTAGGTCTGGATGCTCACGCCAGAAGAACATAACTTCGGCAACGACGCCATCGAAGTCCGCTCTCAGAAATGCCGAATAAAGACGAGTTCCAGCATCGGGCGCTTCGATCTGGCTGAGCAGACCCCGAGCCATAGCCGGCAGACCACCCAACTGAAACGCCGCTGCGGCCATCAACTCAATCGGCGCGACCGCCATCAAGCGGTCACCTGCACGGGAAAGCCATTCGAGGAGCTCGGCGGCGCGGCGATAGCAGTCCCGGGCCAGGGACGAGTCTCGACCTTCCAACTCACGGAATGTCTCAGCTGCTTGCATAAGTCGTCTCGCATCGGCAAGCAGTTCATCCGACTCACTGTCTCGCCACTGGATTGTGGGCACATGCCAGCTGACCTGCAGCCCGCGCACAAAAGCACGCGCTTGATGTGCAGTCAAGCGGTTCTCGGTGGCCATGCCGCGCCGAAGCTGTTCTGCAATCTCCCTGCGTTCTGCGTCGAACTCAGCCATGTGCTAGACCCCATTCCACAGGCTGTCGTAGATCTTGTCGATCAGCCATTCGCCGTTGGACAAGATCAATTCGACTACTTCTAGATCGTGCGGCGACGTATATTCGGCAGGTTTGTCTTCCCACTCAATTAATACGCCGCCTTCTTCGCGCTTCGCCGCTCCATTACCAGAGAGAAGCACTAGATTAGTTCTCGGAATTGATACCGCATTCTGCAGCATGAGCGCTTGATCGATCGACAGGATAGCAGCGGACCAGCCATCAGGATCTCGCTCTTTGAGGAGTCTTTGGAGTTGTCGCAGGCCGTGCGGTATATCAGTATCGACATTGAGTTGATGCCAGATACCTTTACCTGAATGTGCCTTCTCGCCATTTTCGTCCGTCACAGTTTCGCCAAGCATCAGGTTGTCGGCGACTCCTTGAGTCAAGGATTTCCGCCATTTCGCCTCCCCGGCCAAGTAACGTACGACATGCCCTTCTTCATCAAGTGCAATGGCTAGGAAGTCGGAGCCGAAGCGCCCGAATATGGCCCGTATGCGTGCTGGGTTACGGGCCAAAGCGAATAGATAATGCTCAACATCTTCGTGGTGCCGAAATAGAAAGATCGGCACTTTCCAATTGTGGTTCCCCACGAAGGCATAGTGTTCGGTAAGCATGCCAGCCATGACTTCGCCGAATAGCCCACGGCGTGCAGTAGGAGGTAGGCATCCCGGATACTGTGCATGAGCGCCTGGGGCATCTGCATCCGGGTGCAGGTCGATGCCGATCTGCTGGTGAAACTGCTCTCTCGCATCCAGATGAGCCGATTCAAAATACGGCACAAGTGACTCGACTAGTGCTTGATCACTCGTCCCTTTCTGCTCTAACAACAAGTGACCATAGTTATCAGTTGTTGATGGGTATGACTCTAGCCAGTCCTCAAGTGCTTGCCCCGGCGGCTCGCAAGTATGCATATTGTTTTCTCCCCTCTCCCTGCCGAGTTGGTTTGTTGCGCCCTCATCATACAAATTATAACGACTAGGAAAGCTCGCGTATCCCATGGGTATGGGGCTGCTGGTATGGCAACATGAACGGCTCGGGGCTATCTATGTCGCCACTAGCGACATTGGACTTAAATGATGTCAGATTTTTGCCTTCCTACGTCTCGCCATTGATCGCTCGAATCGGGCAACGCGCCTGAACAGATACCAGCTATTGACGCTCTGGTGGATCGACCGGCGGCCCAGGCTCGATTGTCCGCGTTCGCTCAATCGCGTAGTGGCCCTTTATCGCGATCTACCCCTGAGCGGCTGGTATCAAAGGCATTGCGGACCTTAACGACTGAGCCCCTGAACGGCGGTTTTGGCCGATTAACTGCCACTAGAGCCTTATAACTCACGAAATCATTGATATGTTGTCGGGATGCTTAAAGTACCCTATAACCTGCGGATCAACAGGATCTTTGCCGCCAAACAAATAATCTCTCACCGCAACTAACAACTCTTGCGCACTCTTTGCATCTGGTGAGCCTCTACTCAAAGCATTGAGCTCTCTGACAAGGTCTGATGGTAGATAGAGACTCAACTCCCACAACAGTTGGTTGAGACGTTTAGTATCACTATCTCTAACGTGTGTCCATTCAGCAAAGAATTCTGCAACTACGGCCGCTTTCTCCTTACGCAGCCTATCACTCTTAAAAAATTCAAGTTTTTTGTCGTATTCGTGCTTAATAGCGGATTTAAGCCACCAAGTAAATGCCACCTGCGCCGCCAGGATTATAGAAACTTCAAATGTACCAAGTTGAAGAACCATCAGTGCCCTCCCCCCTTAAGAATATATCCAGTCTGATAAACATAAAGTTAAGTTCAAATACTTTCTGACACCAACGGTCTACTTCCAGGTGTATATAGATCCAGTTGAATAAAGTCTCAGCCGTTCTTCGCTCGCGGACATACTCACGATGACTTGCGCGAAGAAACTATTGGTCGCAGCGAATAATCTCTCTGTAGATTGGGTTTATCGTAAGCCTCAGTCTATGAGGCACTCCGAAACCTTAAGGTCTGCGACTAAGAATACTACCGCGACCTCGCGGTGGTCAGCCCTATAGGTGGCGACATACCCACTTGTCTCATAATCTGGAGGCCCAAGACACTTACAGTCGCGGTATACAAGCCCCGGAGGAGCCTCATGTTCGAGCATTTTTCTGACATAGTCGAATAGAGGTTTGAGCTCCTTCACGTACGCGTAAGTGACATGAAAATAGACATCACAGACACCATACGATAACAGCTTGTCGAAATGTTTCTTTAGCTTAGCCCGTTCAACACTGGAGCAGACGAGCGCCTCATAGATGGCTATTTCCTGACCCGACACTCGAATTACGGCATCCCGTTCACCAGGATTGCCGTTTGAGGTTACCCCCCCGAGCGACTGGTCCGAAACATTCCACTTGGCTACAGCGAGCGAAGCTCCTAGTAACTCTCGCACAGCAGTGTTGAGGTCGTCCTCGAACCTTGCTTCGTCCTCTGGATTTTTCCGATCTCGTAGCATCGAAGCCATGTGTTGAAGCGCTGCGACAGCACGAGAGACTTGCCGCACGAGATAGCCTCGAACTCCACAACCAGGAGGGCCAAGTATGTCAGCAACCTGAGAAGGCAGAAGCTCGGTCAACTGTTGCAAGGCGGACCGTATGGATGAAATCGTATCGACGATAACCGATGGCGATGTGAGACTGGGCGTTGGAATACCGGTTTCGAGGTCATTCTTGAGTGCAATAAGCCGGTCGTCTGCTCCGAACTCTGCGATAGCCGCATTCAATATAGCCATAGCCTCGTCGCGGTATCCCATCTCGGATTTTGCAAGTACGGCCATCTGTTCGAGTTCTGGGCTTCTCTTCTCTCGACGACGCACAGCTACACTCTCCAAAGCATCCTCTTGCCTTTGCAATGCCAGTAAGAGAAGTGCACGGTTCGCGAGTAAGTTGCTGCTGGCCTCCTTTTCATTCTCTGCAACCGCGGCATCAATTTCTGCAAGCAGGCCCTCGCCGGTCAACTTATTCGCACCGGACAACGGATGAAGTGTTGGTCCTAGAAGCTGCTGAATGGCAACCGCAAAGACGTTCTCCTTGTATGCAGAGGCCGCACCGGGAGCAGCTGCGAGACGCTTGAGCATGTCCCGAGCTCCTGCCAGATTTCCATTCGGACGCAGCAGTTGAGAGGTAGCCCTGTAGAAGTCCAGTTGGTCCTGCGCCTGTCGCATCGTGAAATCATTCATTGCCGACGGAACAACCGCGCCATCAAGCGCAATCCAGTCCTTCTCCTTCAGAAGTAGCTGAAGTCCAATGGTAAAAAGACCAAGCCGGAACTCCTGTGGTGCGCGGTTCAAGTCTTGCTCGGCCTCATTCAGATGCTCGCGTGCAAGGCCGTATTCACCAGCGACTAATAAGGACTGGATGCGGTGCTGTAGCTCGGGCCAGGTCCAAAGCCTTGACGCCTCTCCCGGCTTAAGTTGCCGCATTCTCGCTTGGATGCCAGGCTTCGCTGCTGCGGGCAAGTGCTGGCTAAACTGAGCAAGTAGCACCGGATCATCGGACTGAGCCAGTGCCAGCAGCATCGCTTCCTGATGAACGTCATCTAATCGACGCCATGCGGCTGCGAGGTCTTCTGCCGGTGAGCCTTCCTCACGACCAATAAGGCGGCTTGGACTGTACCTGTCAGTAAGAGCCCCGATGCGGCCTTTCTCTGCGTGCTCAATGACACCGCGTGAAATGAGTACTTGAAAGGCATCGCAAAGCTCCTCCGGCACGACTGCTCCAGGCCAGCCGGCCACTGCTCGTGCCAGAAACCGCACATGCACTCGCAGGGTTTGAGCAATCGAATAGAGAAGGGATAACTCTTCATCGTTCGTCATCTCTCGTAGCAGCTTTGCACTATCGAATGGGAATAACAGAGTATCTCGGTCAGACGCCGGTAATGTGAACGCAGTGGCGACAAGCCGCGCGGCCTGTGTTACGGACAAACTGCGTACGTCGGTCCAATCCAGGTTCAGATCGCGCGCAAACTTTGAATACAGCGCAATGATTGGATGCACGTCGCTGCCCGGTATGCCCCCAAGGCAATCCAACCCGTCGAGTACCCCCGCAAAGCATGCCCGAGGAACGTTATCCTCGTATGCCATCTGTGATACGAGATGCTTCAGCACCGCAGACTTGAGTTCTTCTTTCTCACTTACGACCATCCCGAGAAGCTGCCGCCCGATGGACCTCCTAGAATCTGTAACTGCCCTTCTGCTGCCAGCGCTGCTGTCATAGCACCAAGTAATCAAAGACGCGTACTCCTGCAAGCTAAGTATTCCCTCCTGCAGGTGATAGGCTAGGAGCGACAGCGCATCATGAACCGCAAACGCCTTTGTTTGGGCTTCACGGCTCACAATGCGGTCGCTATCCCGCCCCAACTCCAACCGCCATTCAATGGCTAACTTAGCAGCCACGCATGCAGTGCTCTGATACATCAACATATCCACCAACAGCGATGGCGCGGTATCAACTCGGAACAAGAGCTGCTGCAATGCCATAGGATGGTCGACTGCAAACGATAGGGTCATCGTAGCCACAGACGCGATGCTCGGCCCGATGCCGGTCTTCTCAAGTTCGGAGCAAAGCAGACCAAATGCAAAGCTCACTGTGCCGGCGCCGAGGCGTCCCATCATGAGTTGTTCGACATCGGGCCGTTTCAGCCAGTCAACCCGAGCCACTAATGTCGTCGGTGCCAACCTCGGAATCCCGTGATGCCGCAGCTGGTCCTGCGGAATCGCAAACGTCCTTTCAAGCACATCAAAGTATTGCACAGCATCGTTGTCCCAGCTGCCCCAAAGCGTCTGACGCTCTAACACTCGCTGAGCCGCCTCACGGCAGCACTGCATCTCAATCGGCCCCCAGCCAACATCCCATCTACCGACAACGCCGAGGACCATACACCACGCAGACCATTCTAAAAAGGCGCTGTCGACTACCTCAGCATCGACTTCTAGCGATGCCGACGAACAAGCATCTTCGTTGTCGACAGGAATGTCTGCCCTTATTACATTGTCATTATTCTCCGCAGCATGAGGCTGAGGCTTCGGACAGAGTCGTTCCCACAGCCGACCTGCAAGCCAGTCCGGGTCTTTAGCTGGAATGTTCCGATCAAGCCACTCTTCGTCCAATATCCTTTTTACGAGCGCTCTAGCAGAGTGAGGTGGGGCGTCAATCTTCGCAACAAGCCGAATCTTACTGAGCCCGGTCAGAAAGTTCTTCGTATTTAAGCTCGGGTAGGTGATGAGCGAGGATGTACCTGGAGGTGTCCTCTGCATAACCCAGCGGCTGCCATCAAAAAACACCCAACCCATGCGCTCAAGGTCATCGAACGTCGGACCGCCGTCCGCAACACGCTGCTCTGACTCGTCCCAGTCCTTAGCAACGCCACCAGAGCCTCCCAGATACTCTAATCTGTAGTACTGACAGAGGTCGAGAAGATTCAGGCCATCAACCATCCCTTCTTGTCCGAAAAAGGGATGCAAGTGACGTGACCGCGACAACCAGCGCTCGAACATCTGTTTCAACTCCATGCGCACCTTCATCGGGTCCCACATGCCTTCGAGTGGACGCACAGCTTCGAATCCGACCACGACTCCCCCTATCGAATGTCTCTAAGATGCATGGTACCCCATTGGTTAATATGCGGTGGAGGCAGGGCTTACCCAGAGCTATTGAGAGATGTCTTTGGCTTTACGTGGCCGCCCCCGACCGCGTTTCTTTGCCAGATCATGCCCTACCGATTCAGCTTTCCCTTCGCCAGCAGCCTTAAGGTCCACATAGTGCCCGAAATCTGCCGCCTTAAATCGAACGGTCTGCCCCAACCTGATTGGCTTTGGGAAATTCGGGTCAGACTTAAGCAACGAGTAAAAATGCGCACGGCAAATCTGAAGATAGGCGCAGGCTTGCTTGACCGTTAACAGTGGGCTGGGGTTGGACATTTGTGTTCCTTTTGTGTCTTTCTATTTTTAGAATACGACAAAAAAACACAAAAATCACAAAAGTTTCTTTGCGTATATCAGCTCAAACGCAAGCGCTACAAGGAATGCAACAACAATACGCTGTCGAAATAATCGAAAGTTTGTTGCAACGGCACCTAAAAATATTTTTCAGTGAAGGCTCGCCGAAAAGCACACCCAAAAGCACACCCAGCAGAAATAAAAAACCCGCAAAGCTTTTAGCTATGCGGGTTTCAACTTGCTATTTGGCGGGTCCGGTGAGATTCGAACTCACGATGGGTTTCCCCACGCCGGTTTTCAAGACCGGTGCATTCAACCGCTCTGCCACAGACCCTTTTAAATTTTCATGCGTGATTCTATCAGCTTGAGATCAAGTTGACTCGGGCCAGGGCGTGCGGGGGCGACGCGGGCCGCCAGACCGGCTGCGGAATGGCTTGGCACCGCCCGTTTTGCTGCCGCTTGCGCCCTCGGCACGAGGATGGCGCGGACCACTGCTGCGTTGGCCCTGGCTCTTGCCACCCGGCGTACCGCCCTGGCCAGCACCCTGACCGTAGCGGGGGGATTTAGACCCACCCGGTTTGCCCTGCCCTTTGGCGTAACCCTTTTTGCCACGATGGTTTTTACGGAGGCTCTTGAGGGCTGGCATGCCGGCCAGTTCACGATGCAGGTTGCGATCTTCACGCGCTTCACGGCGGAATTCGGCCACGATGTCACGAACATGAGCATTTTGACCGCGGGGCTGACGGTCATCGTCTTCCCAGGCTTCGTCGTCGTCGATGTATTGCAACGCGGTCAGCGGATCGGTTTCACCCGGTGCCAGACTGTTGCCATTCATCATGGCGTCGAGAATGTAGAACTTGTTTTCGGGCAGTGTTTCCCAGGGATCACGATCATCCGGAAAGAACGGTTGCGCATCCGGATCACGGGGCTTGCGACCTCTTGGTGGGCGCTGGTTGGCCTGCTGGCGGGCATAAAGCCAGGCTTCACCCTCCCTACGGGCTTTGGCGTCTTCATCGAGCTCGATGGGCTGGGCATCATCGTCCCCCTCATCAAAGTCGCCTTCGTCCGAAGTGCCTTCAGGTCCTTCAGCCCCCTCGCCGCCATCAGCGCCTTCGGCAGACTGATTACGGGCATTCCGCGGGTCGGCGGCAAACTTGGCAGCCTGTTCCGCCTGGTATTCGGCCAGCGCCTCGGGCGACATGGGCTCAAACCCGGGAATGATTTCCGGTTGAATCGGGGCACCGAGAAGTCGTTCGATCGATTTCAGCAGCACTGCATCATCGTGCGTGACAAAGGCGACGGTGTCGCCCACCCGGCCTTCTTCCCCGTTCAGGGTGCGATTCAGGCGCGCCGGATAGTCATCCGGCACACCAGGTAGATCAAAGTGCACGACCCGCTGGATACCATCCATGTCGAAGCCACGAACCGCCATATCGGTCGTGACCAGGGCACTGAGCTGATTGGCCTGAAATTCGTCGAGCGCACGACCACGAGGCTGCTGCCCGCGGTGGGCATGGAGCGCATAGGCCGTCACACCGGATTTGGCGAGTTTGCGGGCAAGACCTTCCGCTCCAAACTTGGTGCGGGCAAAGACCAGCGAGCGTGGCCAGGCTTCATCCTTGAATAGTTGCGCCATAAGCTCACGTTTGCGATGCGGGTCGACGGCAATAAAGCGTTGATGGATGCGTGAGGTGACATCATCACCCCGATCAATCACGATCTCTTCAGGATACGAGAGCAAGGCATTGGCGAATTGGCGAATGTCATCGCTCAGGGCACTGGCCAGAACAACCGTCTGACGTGTCTTGGGGAGCATCGGGTAGAGGCGCTCCAGCTCGGCAGCCTGGCCCATATCGAGCATCCGGTCGACTTCATCAAGCACCAGCAGTTTGACGGCATCCAGATTGACGTAACCCTGTCCGAGATGATCGAGCAGGCGACCCGGCGTGGCGATCAGGATGTCGAGACCACGCTGTAGCGCCTGAACCTGCGGGTGCATGCTGACGCCGCCATACACGGCAAATGAATAGTAGCTATCGTGACGCCCATAGGTGCGGAAGGCATCGAGGACCTGGAGTGCCACTTCACGCGTGGGCACCAGCACCAGAATGCGGGGTCCGCGACCGGCAGCCTGGGTGAGTGCCGGATCATCCCGCTGCAGCAAATCGAGGGCGGGGATAGCGTAGGCTGCCGCCTTACCAGAACCGGCGGGCGCTGCCACCAACGCATCTTTGCCCGTGAGCACCAAAGGAATGAGCGCCGCCTGGACAGGGGTCGCTTCCGGCGCAGGCGCGCTCGACGGGTTGGCATCCTGGATCGCCTTGAGACGCGATTCACTCAACGAAAATTGTTCGAAAGACATCGTCATGGCCCTCATGGGCTAGGCGCCGGGGCGCCAATCAACTAAAAAAACGGGAACGCGCTGTGACGACAGACTATTCCCGAGAATCAAAACAACAGATCCTAGGCGGGCAAGCCTCGTGACAGGTCGTTACGGATATCGATTACCGACTCCAGGCCCACAGCCATGCGTAGCAGATTGTCCTTGATGCCTGCGGCGGCACGGGCTTCCGGCGTAATACGACCATGCGTGGTACTGGCCGGATGCGTGAGCGTTGTCCGGGTATCCCCGAGATTGGCGGTAATCGACAACAGCTGACAGGAGTCTACCACACGCCAGGCGGCGTCTTTACCACCCTTCACTTCAAAACTGACAATGGCACCGCCCGAGCTCTGCTGGCGCATCGCCAGTTCATGCTGGGGGTGCGAGGGCAGCCCCGGGTAATAGACACGCTCCACCCCGGGATGCGCTTCAAGCCACTGCGCCAGTTCCAGCGCCGAGGCTGACTGGGCGCGCATACGAATGCCGAGAGTCTCTAACCCCTTGCCGATTACCCAGGCATTAAAGGCCGAGAGGGTTGGACCAGTGGTGCGCAGGAAAACAAAGATTTTCTCGACGATGGCTTTATCGGCACAAACAGCACCACCCAGCACCCGACCCTGACCATCCAGGTATTTGGTTGCGGAGTGGATCACGATATCGGCTCCCAACGCCATTGGCTTTTGCAGAATGGGGGTACAGAAACAGTTATCCACTGCCAACAGAATATTGTTGGCACGAGTAATCTGGGCCAGCGCTGCGATATCACCGATCTCGGTAAGCGGATTGGACGGCGTCTCGCAGAAGAACAGGCGCGTATTGGGGCGCACCGCCGCGGCCCATGCGGCCGGTTCCGTCAGCGAAACGAAGGTGGTTTCGATACCGAAGCGCGGCAGGATGTTGCCCAGCAACTGGATCGTGGAGCCGAACAGGGATTTGGAGGCAACAATATGGTCACCCGCACTGAGATTCGCCATGATCATGGCGGTAATGGCCGCCATACCACTGGCGGTTGCAATACAGGCCTCCGCCCCTTCAAGGGCCGCCAGGCGCTCTTCAAAGAGCGTGACACTGGGGTTTGTAAAACGGGCGTAGACGTTCCCCTCTTCCTCACCGGAAAAGAGTGTGGCGGCCTGAGCGGCGTTATCAAAGACGAAGCTCGAGGTCAGATACATCGCTTCGCTGTGTTCACGGTGCTGCGTCCGATCCATACCGGCGCGAACCGCCAAGGTATCGGTCGACAAACCCTCAGGCAAAGAGGAACGGTCGTGCTTATTCTGGCTCATGATGATTCTTACTGCCCCGGGCGACGCACAAACATTTCGATCTGCTGGGCGTCGTTCCCGCCCTCGTCGTCGTCATCGGCACCGGCAGATGATTTGGCCGGTTTCTGGCGGGCGGCTTCGACATTCTCCAGGTAGGCCTCATCGACATCACCGGTGATGTAACACCCATCAAAACACGAGGCATCAAAACGCTTCATGCGGGGGTTGCATTCGCGGACCGATGACTCCAGCGCATCGAGGTCCTGATACACGAGCTCGTCGGCGCCGATCAGCGCAGCGATCTGCGCATCGGTCCGTCCGGTAGCGATCAGCTCGCTCCGGGTCGGCATATCAATGCCATACACATTGGGGAAGCGCACCGGCGGCGAAGCCGAGGCAAAGTAGACCTTGCGGGCACCGGCGGCACGGGCCATTTCCACAATTTCATGGCTGGTGGTACCACGGACGATGGAGTCATCGACCAGCATGACGTTCTTGCCGGCGAACTCCTGGGTCACGGTATTGAGCTTCTGACGCACCGACTTCTTGCGGGTCGACTGTCCCGGCATGATAAAGGTACGACCAATATAGCGGTTCTTAACGAAGCCTTCACGGAACGGGATACCCAGCGCCTGGGCCATCTGCAGAGCCGCCGGTCGCGAGGAATCGGGAATCGGGATCACCACATCGATTTGTGCCGGATCGATGATCTTACGAACTTTGGCGGCAAGGGCTTCACCCATCCGCAGACGGGTCTCATAGACCGACACGCCATCCAGGGTCGAATCCGGTCGCGCCAGGTAGACATACTCAAACAGGCACGGCGATAGGTCGTGATGTTCGGCACATTGCTCACGAACCATCTGACGGTTCAGGTCAACAAAGACTGCTTCGCCAGGCACCACGTCATCAACATAGTCGAAACCCAGGGTATCGAGTGCCACCGACTCGGAGGCCAGCATCCACTCATCGCCTTCAACGGTCTGGTGTCTGCCAAGCACCAGCGGACGGATTCCGTGCGGATCACGGAAGGCTAACAAACCGTATCCGGCAATCATAACGACGACCGCATAAGCACCGCGCACGCGTCGATGCACGCCACGAACTGCCTTGAAGATGGCTTCGGTATCGAGCTGGGTGCCATGCGCGGCCTTCTGTAGCTCGTGCGCCAATACGTTGAGCAACACCTCGGAATCGGAGTTGGTATTAATATGACGGAGGTCAAGTTTGAAGAGTTGCTGTTTCAGCTCTTCCGCATTCGTCAGATTACCGTTATGCGCCAGCATCAGACCGAACGGCGAGTTCACATAAAACGGCTGGGCTTCGGCAAAGTTGTAGGCCGAACCCGCTGTCGGGTAGCGACAATGGGCAATGCCCCAGTTACCGGGCAGCGCGCGCATGTTGCGGGTACGGAATACGTCACGCACAAGACCCGGGCCTTTGTGCATGTGAAAGGTACTCCCCTCAGAGGTAGAGATCCCTGCCGCATCCTGACCACGGTGCTGTAGCACCATGAGCCCGTCATAGAGGAGTTGGTTGACCGGAGTGGTGGCGACGACGCCGATAATCCCGCACATGGTTTGTCTCGATTACCTGGAAATAAAATTCGGGGGCACCGCGGGTATGAGCTGCGGTGCAATCTGTGGCGCAAGTTGACTGAGCGCATCGGCAAAAGCGATGTGCTTGGCCAGATCAGCGGGTAACCACGGTTTAATCATGAATACGCCCCGCTCGGCCAGTGGCGCCAGACGCGCCTGCTGCCACCAAGGTTCTTCGGGTAACTTGGTCATGCCGCCGATGGAAACCAGCAGCAGGATAATGAGGATGCCGCGAGCGGCACCAAAAACCATACCGAGCGTCCGATCGAAGAATCCGAGACCGATGGCATGAATGGTCTTGCGCAGCAAGGCACGAAAAATCGACACGACCAGCAATGTGGCAATAAAAAGCAACACCCAGCCCCCAGCGGTCTGCCAGAAAGCGACCGTAAGGTAGGGAGACAGCAGCTGCGCTCCCACCATTTCGCCCCACTCGCGCGCCACCAGGAAAGCAACGACCCAAGCCGCTAGCGACATCACTTCGCTGACCATCCCACGCCATGCGCCGAGCAGCACGGAAGTGCCGAGAATCGCGATGAGGGCGTAATCGAACGGGGTCATGCCGGGATCTGCAGCGAAGGAAGCAAGTCACCACTGTGGCTGATAACTCGAGGAGGCTGACCATGGATTCGTTGCGCGGATTCACGGTGCACGGTCTGGGTCACTTCTTGGCAACAATGCCACTCAAACCGGCTTTGGTAATCTTGGCCAGCGCTTTGTCGGCAGCTTCTTTACTGGTAAAAGGCCCCGCCTTGACCCGGGTCTTTCCTGACAGATTGCCCGTAGCCTCTTCTGTCCAGCTGGGGATGCCCTGGGCTTTTAGCTTGGCACGTACCTGTTTGACGTTATCAGCATCGGCAAAGACACCGACTTGGACATAGTACTGGTCCTTGGTGCTCTTTTTATCCGCAGCTTTTTCTCCAGTCGACTTATCGCTCGACTTATCGGCAGGTTTATCTGCTTTCTTTTCAACCGGTTTCGCTGCCGGAGCCGGCTTGGTGGCCGCTTCGTCAACTGGCGACGGTGACGGGGCGACCGGCGCCACCGTGGCAGGCACCGCTGACACCTCTGCAGGCTTGGCAGTGGTTTCGGCAGCTTTCGTATCAACGATGGGTTCCTTTTGCACCGGTGGCGCCGCATCGGCTGTAACGGGTGGCAATGGGGTCGGTGTTGTGGCGTCCGCGACACGGCTGTCTGCAGTGACGATACGGAAATCATTTAGCTGGGGTGGCGGGGTTGCGTCCATGACCATGGGCAACACGGCAGCAGCGACCACAACAAAAAAAGCGGCACCAATCAGACGACGACGTGCGCTTTGTTTGAGTGCCTGTTGGCTATCTGTATCCGGAGTGTCTGGCTTCATGCCGTTCTACCCAAGTCCCTCAGGACATCAGCAACTGTTAGGAAAGATCCGAAGGCCACAATTCTATCACTCTCGGTAGCAGTTTTTCGTGCTGCAGCATAAGCCGATGCGGGATTTTCATGGACCTCAATCTGCCCCGATTTAACTCCCAGCCCTTCCAGGACCGAGCGCAGCGTTTCCGGGCTGGCCGCCCGTGGGCTATCGAGCGGCGTGAGGTACCAGCGTCCGATCTGGCGGATCAGGGGCTGCAACACTTCGGCCAGGTCCTTATCAGCCATCATGCCCAGCACACCATGCTGGGTATGGGCAAAGGCCAGCTGCCCAAGATTGGTCGCCAGCACCTTGGCCGCTTCCGGGTTATGCGCCACGTCCAGCACCAGATCCGGCGGACCGGGAATCACCTGAAACCGACCCGCCAGCTCGGATTCGAGCAGCCCCCGGCGAATTGCCCCCATGGCCGCAGGTAAGCGCGATTGCAGACAGTCAATGGCCGTCATCGCGGCGGCCGCGTTACGCAGCTGGATTTTGCCGCGCAGCCCGGGGTAAGCCAGCCCCCCCCGGCGCTGAATCGATTCGACCGGGGTATTGGGCTGGCGCAGCCAGTATCGCCACTGAATGCTGGGCTTACCTTCCTCACCCGGCAACGGTTCGTAGCCGAATTCTTCACCGATCAGGTAAACGATGGCACCAATCTCGGCCAGACGCTTACGAGCGGCAAGCGGCAGGTCCGGTTCGGCAATGATGATCGGTTGCCCCTGACGGGCAATTCCGATCTTTTCGAGCGCAATCGCATCACGGGTCTCACCCAGAAAATCCTGATGGTCAAGGGCAATGCCGGTAAGGACAGACACGGTGGGGTCGTAGAGATTGACAGCATCCAGACGGCCACCGAGCCCCACTTCGAGCACCATGACATCGACTTCGGCCTCGAGAAAGACTTCAATGGCGGCCAGCGTCGTAAATTCAAAATAGGTTAGCGTTTCACCAGTCTGTGCCCGCGCCGCCTCGACCCGTTCGAAGGCAGTCACGATGCGTGCATCATCGCTCGGCACACCATTGAGGCGAATCCGCTCATTAAAGTGGACCAGATGCGGACTGGTGTAGGTGCCGACTTTGTAGCCGGCCCGGTCCAGAATAGTGGAGAGATAGGTCACCACCGAGCCTTTACCATTGGTGCCCGCCACGGTCAGGACAGGGATATCGGCCATACGCTGTGCCTGGCCGAGCTCGGCCGCCACAATGGCAACACGCTCTAGCCCCAGCTCGACACCGGCCTGACCTCGGGGGTGGCGCTGTTCAATCAGGTCGAGCCAACCGGCCAGACCTTCCGGGGAATGCGGCATGAGGGATCCGACTCAGCGGTTCAGGAACAAACAGGTTCCTTGCGCAGGATGCGAAGGAGTGACGAGAGCTCATCGCGCAGTTGCTTACGCGGGACAATCATGTCGATGGCTCCTTTATCGAGCAGGAACTCGGCGCGCTGGAAGCCCTCGGGCAACTTTTCACGCACCGTCTGCTCGATGACGCGCGGACCGGCAAAACCAACCAGCGCATTGGGTTCGGCGATCACGACATCCCCCACAAACGCAAACGAGGCCGAGACACCTCCCATCGTGGGATCGGTCAGCACGGTAATGAACGGCAAACCATGACGCGCCAGCTCGGAGATGGCGGCCGTGGTTTTGGCCATCTGCATTAGAGAGAATAGGCCTTCCTGCATACGGGCGCCGCCCGAGGCGGTGATACAGACGAAACCACACTTGTTTTCAATAGCGGCACGAACACCCCGCACGAAACGCTCACCCAGCACCGAGCCCATGGAGCCGCCCATGAATTCAAATTCGAAACAGGCAACGACAGCCGGCTCGGCTTCAATGGTTCCCTGCATCACCACCAGCGAATCCGTTTCGCTGGTCTGTTTCTGGGCCTCATCGACCCGCACCGGATACGGACGGCTATCAACAAACTTGAGGGCATCCGTGGGGCGAACTTCGGCACCAATCTCTGTCCGACCATGGGCATCCATGAGCATACCCAGACGGGCACGCGCCTTCAGACGATGGTGGTGTTCGCACTTGGGGCAGACCTGCATGTTGGCATCCAGGTCGGCCGTGTAGAGCACCGTTTCACAGTTGGGGCACTTGCACCACAGGCCTTCGGGCAGGGCACTCTTGCGCTGGCCTTCGGCACGCTTGATCTTAGGGGGTAGCAGTTTGTTCACCCAGTTCATCGTGTGCTCCTCATCAAATCCATTGGTTCGTTATCGGGCGCTGGCCTTATCAACACCGGCGCGGATATCCTTCATGACAGCCAGCAATGCCGACTGCGCTTGTGGCTGGGGTACCTCGCTGATCGCATCAATCAGGCGGCTGCCCACGACCACGGCATCGGCCATGCCGGCCAAGCGCTCGGCGGTGCTGGCATCACGGATACCAAAACCCACGCCAACCGGCAAACCCGTTTTAGCGCGAATCTGCGGGATACGCTGCGAGACCTCGTGCAGATCCAGGTGGCCCGCACCGGTCACCCCTTTCAGGGACACATAGTAAAGATAACCACTGGCCACCTTGGCAACCGCAGCGATCCGTTCTTCGGTCGAGGTGGGCGCCAGCAGGTAGATCGGGTCCATATCGACCGCCCGCAGCGCCTGGGCAAAGGCCTCGGATTCTTCCGGGGGGTAATCAACAACCAGAACACCATCTGCACCAGCCTCTTTGGCCGCTGCCACGAATGCGGGGATCCCCATGCATTCGATCGGGTTGGCGTAACCCATCAGCACCACGGGTGTTTTCTGATTGGTCTTGCGGAACTCCCGCAGCAACGACAGGGTCTGATGCAGACCCACCCCATGGGCAATCGCCCGCTCGGCAGCACGCTGGATCACGGGCCCGTCGGCCATGGGATCCGAGAAGGGTACGCCAAGCTCGATGACGTCTGCCCCACCCTCGACCAGCGTATGCAGCAACGCAACGGTCAGTTCAGGCGACGGATCGCCCGCCATGATGTAGGGGATGAGGCCCTTACGGCCCTGCTTCGCCAATGTGGCAAAGGTGTCAGCAATACGGCTCATTTATTGCCCTCCGCATTGCAATCATTGACGCTCATGCCTGCCTTGGCAAAAGCGGTACGACAACTCTGCCGGCAGTAAAACTCCATGCCGCTGGCTTCGGAAACGATATGCAGGTCCTTGTCACCACGGCCCGACAGGTTCACCAGCAGGATCTTGTCCTTGGGCAGCGTCGGCGCAAGCTTGGCTGCATAGGCGAGCGCGTGGCTTGATTCCAGCGCCGGGATAATGCCTTCAATACGACACAGATCGTGAAAGGCCTGCAAGGCTTCTTTATCAGTCGCCCCGACGTATTCGGCACGGCCGCTGTCTTTAAGCCATGCGTGTTCCGGTCCAACGCCCGGGTAATCCAGGCCAGCGGAGATCGAGTGCGTTTCGATGATCTGACCGTTGTCATCCTGCAGCAGGTAGGTCCGGTTGCCGTGTAACACGCCGGGCTTACCCAGTTGCAGCGAGGCAGCGTGGCGCGGTGTATCGATCCCGTCACCGGCCGCTTCGACGCCAATCAGCTTGACGTTGTCGTACGGAATGTAGTCGTAGAAAATGCCCATGGCGTTGGAGCCGCCGCCCACGCAGGCGATCACGGCATCGGGCTGACGACCGACCATCTCGGGCATCTGCTTGACGCACTCCTTGCCGACCACCGAGTTGAAGTCACGCACCATCTTCGGATAGGGATGCGGACCGGCCACCGTACCAATGATGTAGAAGGTATCTTCGACGTTCGTGACCCAGTCCCGCATGGCTTCGTTCAGCGCATCCTTCAGGGTCTTCGAGCCGCTGGTCACGGGCACCACTTCGGCACCGAGTAGCTTCATACGATAGACGTTGGCCGACTGGCGCCCCACATCTTCGGCACCCATATAAACCACACACTTCATTCCGAAGCGGGCGGCCACGGTGGCGGAGGCGACGCCATGCTGACCCGCACCGGTTTCGGCAATCACCCGTTGCTTACCCATCCGTTTGGCCAGAAGCGCCTGGCCGATGGTGTTGTTCACCTTGTGAGCGCCCGTGTGGTTGAGATCTTCACGCTTCAGGTAAATCTGCGCACCACCCAGCAGCTCGCTCCAGCGCTTGGCATGATAGATCGGGCTTGGGCGACCAACGAAGTGCTTCAGTTCACTCTGGAATTCGGCAATAAATTCGGGATCGCGGCTGTAGTGGGCGTAGGCATGCTTAAGCTGTTCCAGCGCCGCAACCAGCGTCTCGGAAACAAAGGAGCCACCGTAAGGGCCAAAGTGACCGCGCGCATCGGGGAAATCGTAAGACATCATGGTCCGAACCTTGTAACAACTGAGAGTTGGCCCCGGTTAGGCACCACGGACGGCGCTAACAAAGGCACGAATACTGGCGGCATCCTTGATGCCTTTTGCGCTTTCAACCCCGGAGGACACATCAACTGCCGCGGGGCGTACCTGGCGGATGGCCGACGCCACATTGTCGGGCGTCAGGCCGCCGGAAAGGATGACCGGTAGCGGACAATCAGATGGCACCAATGCCCAATCGAACGACTCACCACTGCCCCCGTAGGCCGGGGTCCAGGTATCGAGCAACAGGGCACGCGCCGAGGCGAATTGCGAGGCGAATTCTAGCAGATCGACCCCCGGTCGGACGCGGGCGGCACGCACATAGGGCAGACCAAAGCCTTCACACTGATCTACCGTCTCATCTCCGTGAAATTGCAGCAGATTCAGCGGTACAGCCTCGATGACCCGGTGGACTTCTGCACGCGAGGCGTTGACGAATAATCCCACTACCGTAACAAAGGGAGGGATGTATCGACATAGCGCGACGGCCTGCTCAATCGAGACATGACGCGGGCTTTCCGGGTAGAACACGAGACCGATGGCATCAACCCCGGCCGCCACAGCTGCCTGGACGTCTTCAGTGCGGGTCAGGCCGCAAACCTTGATGCGAGGGGGATAGGTCATGAGATCCATGGTAAGCGTGTGCTGCGAATACCGTCAGAAAGTAAAAATTTCGAGTGGGTCACCTGCCCGAGCATATGCCGACTGGCCAGCACCGGGCAATCCCAAATCCACATCATAATCGACCCCGGTCAGGTAAAGGCCATCCGGCATAAAGGTCGGCGGCGCGAGCGTGCGGTCTTTCTGAGCCAGCCATACTGCCATGAGATCGGGGTCTGCCCCGCCCTTCCCGATATGCACCAGGGCACCGACCAGGTTACGAATCATGTGCTGCAAAAAGGCGTTAGCGGCAAAATCAAAAACAATCCAGTCGCCCTGGCCACGCTCTGAGCGGACGACCCGGGCCTCAGTCAGGGTTCTGATCGGACTGTTGGATTGACATTCTGCCGCCCGGAAACTGCTGAAATCGTGTGTGCCCAGAAGGCACTGTGCGGCTTTTTGCATCTGGCCGACATCCAGGGGGCGGTGAAACCACCCAATGCGGCCGGCAAATACGGCTGGGCGTTCCGGACGGTTGAGCAGTATGTAACGGTAGCGACGCCCCGTCGCTGAAAACCGGGCATGAAAATCCGCAGGGACCGGTCGCGCCCAACGGATCGCGCACGCAGCCGGTAGGTGGGCGTTGACACCCCGCACCCAGGCGGTGTCCGGACGTTCGACATGGGTATCAAAATGAATGACCTGCCCGGTGGCATGGACCCCGGCATCGGTCCGACCCGCACAATGAACGTGGATGCTGGTATCGGCAATCTGGCTTAAGGCCTGTTCGATAGCGTCCTGGACGGTGGGCAGCGTAGCCCCTGCCGGGCGATCCCCCAGGGCGTGTGGGGCTGGCCCCTGGGTTTGCCAACCGTGGAAACATTGTCCGTCGTACTCGACCCCCAGCGCCCAGCGCTGCAAGGGGGCGACCTGAAGTGCCGTTTGAACACTCATACGAGGGGCCCCAGCACAAAGGCACCGGCGCTCAACAGGAGCAGCCCTGCCCCCAGCAGCCAATCCTGTCCGGTCAGACGGGCATCTGACAGCACGATGGTCTCCGGCACATCCAGCAAACCCGTTCCAGCGGCATCCGCAGTCTGGGTCATGCCCGCCAGCGCCAGGACATCCTGAAGATTCCGGGGCGGCGGCGCTGATTCCAGATAGTCAAAGACCAGCAGCAAACGTGCCACGGCACGTTCTGGCCATTGCGCACGCCCCGCCAATGGGGTCAGAAGCGCCAGGCAACCCGCAGCTAACGCACGGCGATCAGTACTCTCGAGGAGTAACGTGACTGTTGCCAACATCCCCAATAGACGGATTAGTTGCGTTACGGCTAGTGCCACCCCTTCATGGGTAGGATACAGCCCCCATGCCGGCCAGAGCGCTACGCCCGGAGTCATCAGCAAGGTCACGGCAAAAAGCACCGCGAGGAGTAGCCGGAGTCGACGGAGAAGTTTCAGGAATCTAAGACGGTGGTACAGAAACACCCACGCCGTCAGCAGCAGTCCGAGCACCAGACCTGCCGGGGATTGCAAGGCGATCGCCATCGCCAATACCCCCACCAGCTTGAGCGCGGGTGTCCAGAGCTGGCGCGTCTCCATGGTCAATTCTTGGTGCGATCCTTGTCTGACAAGGGGTCAGACAGATCCAGATTGATCGAGCCCCAGTCCACCTTGGGTTGCGGCGTCACACGGGGCAACTCTTCCCGCGCCGATTCAGGGCTGCCATGGCGCGCCCGTTCGCCGACCCGACCCAGGTTGACGCCAAAGAAAAGACCCATCAGCAGGAGAAACAGGCCACCGACAATCCAGGGCCAATCAGGTACGTTCATTCATCTACTCTTAAAAACGAAACGCCCCACTCGCGTGAGGCGTCCATTGAATTACAGCAAACCATTAACCCGTGACGAGGATGCGCAGCATTCTGCGCAACGGCTCTGCAGCACCCCACAACAACTGGTCACCACAAGTAAACGCAGCCAGATAATCATTACCCATCGCCATCTTGTGCAAACGACCGACCGGAATGGTCAATGTACCGGTCACAGCCGCCGGTGTTAGATCACGCTCGCTGATTTCACGCTCGTTCGGCACCACCTTCACCCAGTCATTGGCCTTGGCGATGATGTCGCTGACTTCATCCAGCGGGACGTCTTTCTTCAGCTTGATGGTGAGCGCCTGCGAGTGGCAGCGCATCGCGCCAATGCGCACACACAGACCGTCGATGGGGATCGAACCGGCTGAACGGAATGGCGGATTGCCGAGGATCTTATTGCACTCGGCGCCGCCCTTCCATTCTTCCTTCGACTGGCCATGCTCGACCGGTACGTCAATCCAGGGGATCAGCGAACCCGCCAGCGGCGTGTTACGGAAGTTTTTCTTCGGGAAGGCATCCGAACGGATGGTCTCGGCGACCTTGCGATCAATTTCCAGAATGGCCGATTTCGGATCTTCCAGCAGATCCGCGACTGACGCATGGATGGTGCCCATCTGGGCAATCAGTTCGCGCATATTCTGCGCACCGGCACCCGAAGCGGCCTGATACGTCATCGACGACACCCAGTCGATGAGCTTGTGCTCAAACAGGCCACCCAGGCCCATCAGCATCAGCGAGACGGTGCAGTTACCGCCGATCCAGTTCTTGCCGCCCTTGGCCAGCGCCGAATCAATAACGGCACGGTTAACCGGGTCCAGCACGATCACGGCATCATCGGCCATCCGCAGTGCCGAAGCGGCATCGATCCAGTGACCGTTCCAACCGGCAGCGCGCAGCTTCGGATAAACCTCTTTGGTGTAATCGCCCCCCTGACAGGTCAGGATGATGTCCATCTTTTTCAGGGCATCGATATTGCTCGCATCTTGCAGCTTCTCACCCGACGAAACGCCGCCGAAGGCCGGGGCATCACCGCCCGCATTCGACGTTGAAAAATAGACCGGCTCAATGTGGGCGAAGTCTTTTTCTTCCTGCATGCGTTGCATGAGGACCGAACCCACCATACCGCGCCAACCGACCAGACCAACGACAGGCTTTGCCATGACTCTACTCTCCGTATGAACTTCTATTTATCGTTTGATTTCAATTACAGCGCAGCCAGAACGGCATCGCCCATCTCGCGGGTCCCCACCTTGCGGGTACCCTCTTCAAAGATGTCGGCCGTCCGGTAACCCTGGGCTAGCACCGTACGCACCGCTGTTTCGATACGCACGGCTTCGGCTTCCAGACCGAAAGTGTAGCGCAGGAGCATGGCGGCTGACAGAATCGTTGCCAACGGGTTGGCGACGCCCTTGCCGGCAATATCCGGCGCTGAGCCGTGCGAGGGTTCGTACAGACCCTTGTTGTTTTCATCGAGCGAGGCCGATGGCAGCATGCCGATCGAACCGGTGAGCATCGAGGCTTCGTCTGACAGGATATCCCCGAACATATTGCCGGTGACCATCACGTCAAACTGCTTTGGTGCACGTACCAACTGCATGGCAGCGTTATCGACCAGCATATGCGACAGCGTTACATCCGGGTATTCCTTGGCGATTTCTTCAAAGATATCGCGCCAGAATTGCGTGCACTCAAGCACATTCATCTTGTCAACCGAACACAGCTTCTTGCCGCGCTTTTGCGCCGCCTGGAAAGCAACATGCGCAATTCGACGGATCTCGCTCTCGGCATACACCATGGTATTGAAACCGACCTTCTGACGACCCCATTCCGTATCACGCTCTTCGACGCCACGCGGTTGACCGAAGTAGATGTCACCGGTGAGTTCGCGCACGATGAGGATGTCCAGACCCGACACCACTTCCGGCTTCAGTGACGAGGCATTGGCCAGTTCAGGATACAGAATGGCCGGACGCAGGTTGGCAAAGAGATTCAGGTGCTTGCGGATACCCAACAGGCCGCGCTCCGGGCGTTGTTCACGCGGCAGCGTATCCCACTGCGGGCCACCGACAGCGCCGAGCAGCACGGCGTCGGCCGCTTCGGCCTTGGCGCGCGTATCTGCCGGATACGGCTCACCCGTAGCATCGACCGCGCAGCCACCGAGCAAACCGGTGGTGATTTCGAGACCGAGACCGTTTTGGTTGAGGGCTTCGAGCACGCGCACCGCTTCTGCGGTAATTTCAGGGCCAATACCGTCACCCGGCAGTACGAGAATCTTGCGAGACATTAGAAGAACTCCAGAGAATTATTTAGCAAAGAGCCACGGTTGTTCGTGTCGACGACGATCTTCATAGGCGTGAATCTCATCGGCATGACGCAGCGTGAGGCCGATATCGTCCCAACCGTTAATCAGACATTCCTTGCGGAAGGCATCGACCTCGAATGGAATCGCCTCGCCACCCGGCGTGCGTACCACCTGATTCGGCAGATCGACGATCAGGCGGTAACCCGGCGTCGCCAGTGTTTCGGCAAACAGCTTATCGATCACTTGCGTCGGTAATACGATCGGCAGGATGCCGTTCTTGAAGCAATTGTTAAAGAAAATATCGGCAAAGGATTCGGCGATGATGGCTCGGAAGCCATAATCCAGCAGCGCCCAAGGGGCATGTTCGCGCGAGCTACCGCAACCAAAATTCTGTCGGGTCAGCAGTATCGATGCACCCTTGAACTGGGGCTGATTCAGCGAGAACTGCGGATTCAGCGGACGGTTGGTGCAATCCTGTCCTGGCTGACCGACGTCCATGTAACGCCATTCGTCAAAGGCGAACGGTCCAAACCCCGAACGATTGATCGACTTGAGGAACTGCTTGGGGATGATGGCATCGGTATCGACGTTAGCGCGATCCAGCGGTGCAACGAGGCCATCCAGCACAACAAATTGTTCCATTACAGCACCTCCCGCACATCAACAAAGCGGCCGGCAATCGCAGCCGCGGCAGCCATGATCGGGCTTACCAGGTGGGTACGACCCATGGGGCCCTGACGGCCTTCAAAGTTACGGTTCGAGGTCGAAGCGCAGCGCTCACCCGGCGACAGGCGGTCGGCATTCATACCCAGACACATCGAACAACCCGGCTCGCGCCACTCGAATCCGGCGGCCTTGAAAATCTTGTCCAGCCCCTCTTCTTCGGCCTGGCGCTTGACCAGACCCGAGCCCGGCACAACCAGCGCCAGTTTTACATTGGCAGCCACCGAACGACCCCGCACGATGGCAGCGGCCTGACGCAAATCCTCAATGCGCGAGTTGGTGCACGAACCGATAAAGATCTTGTCCACCGGCACACCCGCGATCGGCGTATTCGGGTTCAAACCCATATAGGCCAGCGCGCGTTCCATGCCTTCGCGCTTGACCTGGTCCTGCTCTCTGGCCGGATCCGGAATCATGTCCTTGATGCCAATCACCATCTCGGGCGAGGTACCCCAGGTGACTTGCGGTTGAATCGTGCGGGCATCGAGTTCAACGACCTTGTCGAATTTCGCTCCTTCGTCGGTATGCAACGTACGCCAGTAGGCAACTGCCTTATCCCAGTCACCCCCCTTGGGTGCGAAGTTGCGACCCTGTACATAGTTAATCGTGATGTCATCAACCGCCACCATGCCGGCACGGGCACCCGCTTCGATTGCCATGTTACAGACGGTCATGCGGCCTTCCATCGACAGGCCACGGATGGCGCTACCGGCGAATTCGATGGCATAGCCTGTGCCGCCGGCCGTGCCAATCTTGCCGATGATGGCCAGCACGATGTCCTTGGCACCCACTCCTTTGCCGACCAGGCCGTCAACGCGGATCAGCATCGACTTGGATTTCTTTGAGACCAGCGTCTGTGTGGCCAGCACGTGCTCGACTTCCGAAGTGCCAATCCCGAAGGCCAGTGCGGCAAACGCGCCATGTGTCGAGGTGTGCGAGTCGCCGCAGACGACCGTCATACCGGGCAGCGTCGCGCCCTGCTCCGGACCGACCACATGCACGATACCCTGACGTACATCCTTGAACGGGAAATACGCCAGCGCGCCATTGGCACGAATATTCTTATCAAGGGTATCCACCTGTAGCCGCGAAATCTCATCATCGATACAGGCGGTACCTTCGGCCTTTTCCCAACCATCGGTCGGGGTGTTATGGTCGGCCGTGGCCACCACGGATTCAATGCGCCAGGCTTTGCGATTAGCCATGCGCAGACCTTCAAAGGCCTGCGGACTGGTCACTTCATGAACCAGGTGGCGGTCAATATAGATCAGTGCCGTGCCGTCGTCTTCCTGACGGACGACATGGTTTTCCCATAATTTGTCGTAGAGTGTTTTGGCCATGACGCATTCCGTAAAAACGAGACCCGAACTGGCCGCTGAGCACAACCGGCAAGGGTTTTTTCAACCGGAAATTATCGCACAAGCCCCGCTAGTTTGGGGTCTGCTGTCTGCGGCAGACCCCGGGCAATGCAGACGTACCCGATCAGAGCAAAGCAGGCTCCCAGGGTAAAAGCCCAGCCGGCACCTAATGGATCCCAGACCAGGCCACTGACCAGACCTCCAAACAGCCCGCCCCCCCCAAAAGACAGGCTGGAATAAAGGGCCTGCCCTCGTGCGTGAATATGTTGCGGAAACCACTGGTTCACGGCGGCGATCGCGGCAGCGTGGTGGACGCCAAAGGTCAGCCCATGCATCGCCTGAGCGATCAGCAGCAGGACCAGGGATTCAGCGCCCCAGCCAATCATCAGGAAGCGGACGACCGCCGCAGCATAAGTTGCCAGCAGAAGCGCGCGTAGACTAAAGCGCTGCATGAGCGGCGCCATGACCATGAAAAGACCGATCTCAACGAGGACACCCAGGGACCAGAGCAACCCGATCATCCCTTTGCTATAGCCCAGCTCATCCAAATGGATCGAATAGAAGACGTAGTACACCCCATGTGCCGAGGACATGAGAAAACACGCCAGCAGTAGCATCCAGACCTGGCGCTGGGCAAGCACCGAGCGGAGTGTCGCCAGGGGCGGCTGCGATTCACCTGACGCTTCGCCGGTGGTGGCACCCTCCCCGACGCGATCGAATTGCCGCCCTTCGGGAAGCTGGAAGGCCATCAGCAGAATTCCTACCAGCACGACAAAGACCATGGTGGGCACATCACCAATCGGTAGTTGATCCAGCAGCGCACCACCCAATAAGACCGCCACGATAAAACCCACCGAACCCCAGACCCGGATCCGGCTGTAGCGATGTGATTCCTCTGCCAGGTGGGCGAATGTGAGGCTCTCGACGAGCGGCAAAGCGGCGCTCCAGAAAAACGCCATGAGCGTCATCGGAACAAACAACTGGATGAAGTTGTCTGTCAGGAAGAAGCCTGTGAAGCCGATACAGGCACAAAGCGCCGACAGACGGATGATGTCGACCTGACGCCCCCGCCTATCGGCCAGCCATCCCCAGAAGGTCGGTGCCAGCAGACGCATCAACTGCATCTGGGACATCAGCAGCGCGATGTCCGCTGCCGTCAGTCGCAACGATTGCAGATAAAGCGTGAAGTACGGCGAGAAAACGCCGATAAAAGCGAAATAGAAAAAGTAATAAAACGACAGCCGCCAATAAGGAAGCGGTCGTGCATTCATCAGAACGATACTTTTGAAATCAGCGATGCGTCACTGGCGCTCAGATGCCCTGCGCCCGGGCAGGCACGTTCGGCAAACCCGAATCAACATCACCACACTGAGCGCGGTGACGGAGCGCGTGGTCCATCAGCACAATGGCCATCATGGCTTCGGCAATCGGCGTGGCACGAATCGCCACGCACGGGTCATGACGACCGAAGGTTTCGACCATCACCTCTTCATTCCGGATGTTGATACTCCGGCGCGGCGTGCGGATACTTGATGTCGGTTTAATGGCAATCCGCGCCACCACATCCTGCCCGGTCGTGATGCCACCCAGGACGCCGCCGGCGTTATTGCTCAGAAAGCCCTGCGGCGTGATCTCATCACCGTGCTCGGTCCCACGCTGGGCAATCGATTCGAAACCGGCTCCGATTTCGACGCCTTTGACGGCATTGATACCCATGAGAGCGTGGGCCAGGTCGGCGTCGAATCGATCGTAGACCGGCTCACCCCAGCCCGGCGGTACACCGGTCGCTACGACGGTAATACCGCCTCCCACCGAATCACCATCCTTGCGCAGGGCGTCCATATAGGCTTCGAGCTCCGGCACGAGCGCATTATTTGGCGCAAAGAAGGGGTTCTGATCAATCTCATCGGCCGACACAAAAGGAATCGTGATCGGACCGAGCTGATCCATCCAGCCGCGGATGGTGATGCCGTAGCGTTCATCGAGCCACTTTCGGGCAATAGCACCCGCTGCCACACGAACCGCCGTTTCTCTGGCCGACGAACGACCGCCGCCCCGATAATCACGAATGCCGTACTTTTGCCAATAGGTGTAATCAGCATGGCCTGGTCGGAACTGCTCGGCAATGTTGCCGTAGTCCTTGCTACGCTGATCCGTATTGCGGATCAGCAAACCAATTGGTGCGCCGGTCGTCATGCCTTCGAAAACACCGGAGAGAATTTCGACCGCATCTGGTTCACGACGCTGCGTCACATGACGCGACGTGCCCGGTTTACGTCGATCCAGCTCGGCCTGAATATCGGCCTCGGTGATCGTTAGCCCCGGGGGGCAGCCATCAACGATACAACCGATCGCCGGGCCATGAGACTCGCCAAACGAAGTGACAGTAAACAGGGTACCGATCGTATTTCCGGACATGAGCGTGGCCTAGAGGCAAAATGGGGCGATCAAAAGCAAAGCGGTCTGATTTCGTGACGTTTTTTCGAGATTTTTTTCTGAAAAATCGATCAGAAGCGCACAAATTTTAGCATGCAGGGCGCTTATTGCCTGAGCACAGAAGCACTTCGCTGTGCTGCCATGCAACAAACATATCAACCACGCGCCCGGCGAACCGGATAATTTTTGAAAGCCAATACAGAGGCACTTTAAACGCAGCATAAATTATTTTTCGCCGATAAATCAGGGGCTAGCACGGGCTCAAAGCGCCAAAGCCTTGCCAGGCCTGAACTGCGCGCCAGACACTATAGGTAGTGAAAAGTTTGTCCTAGACCACTAGATGTAGTAAATTTCTGGGGTCGGGCCATCAAGGGCCTCATCCAAATTCTGTACCGAACATCACCCCCAATAAGATCATCTCAAGGACACGAACAATGACAACTGAGACAAACACCCAGCAGACCGCCGCCAGCGCACGCACTTCGCTCCCACCGCAGGAAATTTGCGCCGAAGTTCTTGTAGAAAAATACGCCAAGGGCGAAGAGCAATCGATCGCCGAAGTGCGTGCCCGTGTGGCGCGTGCCCTAGCCAAGGTTGAAGACGAGAAGCACCGCGCCAAGTGGGAAAGCAAGTTCCTTTGGGCCCAGGAAAACGGCTTCGTCCCGGCCGGCCGTATCAACTCGGCAGCCGGTACCGACCTGCAGGCCACACTGATCAACTGCTTTGTGCAGCCGGTCGGTGACTCGGTCGTAGAAACCGTCAATGGTCGTCCGGGGATCTACACCGCCTTGGCTGAAGCCGCCGAAACCATGCGTCGCGGTGGCGGTGTCGGTTATGACTTCTCGTCAATTCGTCCGCAAGGTGCCCGCGTCAAAGGCACCCAATCACGCGCCTCGGGCCCGGTCTCATACATGCGTGTGGTCGACCGCTCCTGCGAAACCGTGGAATCGGCCGGTGCCCGTCGTGGTGCCCAGATGGGTGTCATGCGCTGCGACCACCCGGATATCGAGCTGTTCATCCATGCCAAAGACAAAGGCGACCTCACCAACTTCAATATCTCGATCGGCGTGACGGACCCGTTCATGAAGGCCGTTGAAGCCGACGACATGGTCGAACTGGTGCATGTGTCACAACCGAACGAAGACATCCTGGCAGAAGGCGCCTATCAACGTGACGACGGCCTGTGGGTCTATCGCAAGGTGCGCGCCCGTGATCTGTGGGATCAGGTGATGCAGTCGACCTATGACCACGCCGAGCCGGGCATCCTGTTCCTGGATCGCATGAACAAGGACAACAACCTCAATTACTGCGAACTGATCGAAGCCACCAACCCGTGTGCCGAACAACCGCTGCCGCCGTACGGCTGCTGCTGCCTGGGCTCGATCGATCTCACCCACTTCGTCAAGGATCCGTTTGGGGCCAAGGCCGAATTTGATTTCGCTGCCTTTGGCGAGGTCGTCAAGGTCTCGACCCGCATGCTGGACAACGTGCTCGACGCCACCCACTGGCCGTTGCAGAATCAGCAACAGGAAGCCATGAACAAGCGCCGCGTCGGCCTCGGCTTTACCGGTCTTGGGGATGCCCTGTACATGCTCAAGCTGCGTTATGACTCGCAGGAGGCGCTGGCCATGGCCTCGAAGATTTCCGAGTTCATGCGCGACACCGCCTACATGACCTCGGTTGATCTGGCCAAAGAGCGTGGCGCCTTCCCGCTGTTCAATGCCGAGCTGTACCTCTCGGGTGGCAACTTTGCCTCGCGTCTACCGAATGAGGTCAAAGCCGAGATCCGCAAGCACGGTCTGCGTAACTCGCACCTGCTGTCGATCGCACCGACCGGCACCATCTCGCTGGCCTTTGCCGATAACGCCTCGAACGGTATCGAACCGGCCTTCTCATGGACCTACACCCGTAAGAAGCGCATGGCCGATGGCACGATCAAGGAATACGCCGTCGAAGATCACGCATGGCGTCTGTACCGTCACCTGGGCGGTGATGTGAACAACCTGCCTGATTACTTTGTCACGGCGCTGGAGCTTTCAGCCAAGGCCCACAAAGACATGGTCGCTGCCGTGGCGCCGTACATCGATACGTCGATCTCGAAGACGGTCAACGTCCCGGCCGACTACCCCTACGAAGACTTCCAGGATCTCTACATGCAGGCCTGGAAGGCTGGCCTTAAGGGTCTGGCCACCTATCGTCCGAACAGTGTGCTGGGTTCGGTGCTGTCCGTCGATACCCCGAAACAGGAAGAAGCCCAGAAGCAACCCCAGGACTTTGTGACCGGTGATGCCAACCGTCGTCTGCACATCAAGGATCTGCCGGCACCGGTGCTCTCCTCGCTGCGCTGGCCGAACCGCCCGAACCTGCCGGAAGGCAACATGGCATGGACCTACATGATCGATGGTCCATTCGGCAAGTTCGCCATCTTCGTCGGTCACGTGGAACAGGAAGCCAAGAAGTGGCCCTTCGAAGTCTGGGTCAATGGCCCGGATCAACCCCGTGGTCTGGGCGCAGTTGCCAAGACCCTGTCGATGGACATGCGCGCCAATGACCCGGCCTGGCTGAAGATCAAGCTGGATTCGCTCTCCAACACCCCGTCGGCCGGCGAAGCCTTTGAAATGCCCTTCCCGCCCAACGGCGAGCGCCAGCTGATGTCTTCGTCGGTGTCGGCCTTTGCCCAGCTGGTCCGCTTCCGTGTAGAACAGCTGGACTGGTTCAAGCAGGATCTGCCGACGCCTCTGTTCGACGCCCTAATGAGCCCGAAAGAACCGAAGACCGGGACCGACGGCACCCTGTCGTGGACCGTGGATATCTTCAACCCGAACACCGGTGAAGACTTCGTACTGGGTCTGAAGGAAATCACCCTGCCGGATGGCGTCAGCCGCCCGTACTCGATGTGGCTGTCGGGCAACTACCCGCGCGCCCTCGATGGTCTGTCGAAGCTGCTGTCGACCGACATGCGCGTGATCGATCCGGCCTGGATCGGCATGAAGCTGCGCAAGCTGCTCGACTATCCGGAACCGCTGGGTGACATGCTCGCCTTCGTCCCGGGTTCGCGCAAGCAGCAGACCTACCCGTCGACCATTGCCTACCTGGCCCATCTCATCCTGCACCGCTACAACATGCTGGGCATCCTGGATGAGAATGGTTTCCCGGTAAAGCAGATGGGGATCCTGCAGGCACCGACCGAAGAAGGCGCGGTGAAACCGGTTCAAGGCAAGCTGTGCAGCGAATGCGGTAACACGACCATGATTAGAAAAGATGGTTGTGACTTCTGTACCGCCTGCGGCGCGGTAGGGACCTGCGGCTAAGCAAGCCGGGCACCTCAACGACAAAGGGCTCCCTAGGGAGCCCTTTGCGTTTTCGACGGAAGTAATTATTTAGCCTGACAGGCTGCCTGCATAATCTTTTCATCGAGCGAGTTCCTCTCCGGTGCGATCATCGGGGCTTCAGCGGGCGTCGGCGTATAGCTGTAGACCACCTTGCCTGCCCCATCCATCAGGCTAACACCGGTCAGCGCCTGAGTCTTGGCCTTGCAGTCCGCCAGGAAGGTATTGGTAGCCTTCGTGTACTCGGCGCCATTGGGTGCCTTCATCCGGCTGGTGTAGATCGTCTGTACCGTGAAGGCTGTTCGGCCATTCGATTTGACCAGGCTATCCGTATCGAGGGCATAGCTGCCATTCTTCTCGACCGCAATAGCGCGCAAGGTCTCAGCCTGCGTGACGCCACTGAACACGGCCATCCCTAGGGACAGGATTAATACCGATTTCTTCATGATGATCTCCTTCACAGCATGGTCTTGAATTTACCAGATTCAAGGAAAGAAAAAACCCGCCGGTCTTGCGAGCAGCGGGTTTCTATTACAGCAGTTTCAACTTAGACGTTGACGGTGTCTGCCACATCCTTGAACTCTTTGATCTGATCAAAGTTCATGTAGCGGTAGATCTTGTCAGCGTTCTGGCTGATCACGCCCTGGTGTTCCATGTACTCGGCCGGGGTCGGGATCTTGCCCAGCAGTGCACAGACGGAAGCCAGTTCGGCCGACCCCAGATACACGCGGGTGTCGATACCCAGACGGTTCGGGAAGTTACGGGTCGAGGTCGACATGGCGGTCGAACCCTTGCGGATCTGTGCCTGGTTACCCATACACAGCGAGCAGCCCGGCATTTCCATACGGGCGCCGGTGCGGCCCAGAACGCCGTAGTGGCCTTCTTCGGTCAGCACATGCTGGTCCATCTTGGTCGGCGGGGCGATCCACAGGCGCACCGGGATGTCGCTCTTGCCTTCCAGCAGCTTGGAGGCAGCACGGAAGTGACCGATGTTGGTCATACACGAACCAACGAACACTTCGTCGATCTTGTCGCCGGCAACTTCGGACAGCAGCTTGACGTCGTCCGGGTCGTTCGGGCAGGCGACGATCGGTTCCTTGATCTGGTCCATGTCGATTTCGATGACGGCGGCGTATTCTGCATCGGCATCGCCCTTCAGCAGCTTAGGATCGGCAATCCAGGCTTCCATAGCCTTGATACGACGTTCCAGCGTACGCTTGTCCTGGTAACCGTTGGCGATCATCCACTTCATCAGTGTGATGTTCGAACGCAGGTATTCAGCGATCGGTTCCGGGTTT
>JACCDN010010759.1_pt1 | contig 41112 bp, 29 predicted proteins | sample 7441691 | NCBI WGS metagenome assembly JACCDN01 (sample SAMN15323439, study PRJNA562643) | freshwater metagenome | isolation source: river surface water | place: USA:Blue River Watershed | collected 2017-08-16 | reverse complement strand
CGCCCTCGTGCACGAGCACGCCATCCATGTCGGTTAACCAAGAAGTAATTTTGCTGCGATCTGCCATGTGCCTAGCCTATCTTTGGGTTCTGCGTTCGTCTAAACTGGGCGAAGGTGTGCTGGGAAGACGGGTCGGCGAATTATTGCCCACACCGAATTTAGGACCCAAAATGCAAACAAAAGCAATCGAACGTGAGAACCGTCGCCAAAAACTCGGCGGCTTTGCGCTGATCGCCGCTGCGCTATTTGCGCTGATTTGGGCAAACTCACCCCTGGCTGATTCTTATGAATCGATGATCCACTTTGAGATTTTCAAAGAGATCGCAATTTTCGTTTTCTTCTTGAGTGTCGGCATCGAACTTCGGCACGAAATCAGACACGGCAGCATGCGCAATCCGCGCCAGGCAGTGGTTCCAATATTTGCTGCGATGGGCGGCATGGCTCTGCCGGTCATTATTTATTCAATCTTCAACACTGGGCAGCCAAGCGAAGCCGGATGGGGAATCCCGATGTCAACCGACATCGCCTTTGCTCTGGCGATTTATGCGATTGTTGGTCGCGGACTGCCAAAGCAGCTGCGCACTTTTGTGATGACGGTTGCCGTTGCCGATGACTCGCTCACCATCTTGATGATCGCAATCTTTTTTGCTAGCAGCTTCAACGTGCTCTCGATCGTGTCTTTGGCTGGTGTGGTGTGCGGGCTGTTCTTGCCTGGCGCTGAAAAGCTCGGGCCAAAGCTCGCGCCTGTGGTGGCTTATGGCGCCCTGCCGATTTTTGCCCTGTTCTCGGCAGGGGTCAACTTGTCTGGCTTAACGGTTGAACTGGTTGCTGGCTCGGCGATATCGGTTGGCATTTTTGCCGCGATGCTGATCGGCAAACCGCTTGGTGTGGTTGGCACGGCCTGGCTGGTTACCAAGTCAAAACTTGGCAACCTGGCACACGGGCTTGAGTGGGCCGATTTGCGCGCGGTGGCTTGGCTGTTCGGCATGTGCTTCACGGTCTCGTTGTTGATGGCTCAGTTGGCTTTTCCGGCTGGCCATTCTGACGCAGGCGCGTCTGCTTTCACCGAGCAGTCGCATTCAATTGGCGTGCTCAGCGTGTTCGTTGCCACCTCGGTTTCAGCCTTGATTTCGACCATCTTGATGCGACGCCGTGCAGCTCAACTGGCAAAAGGATCGGTCAATGTCTAACGACGAACAGATGCACCCGAACGCCAGCCACGAGCTGACCACCTGGGGTGTGGGCCCTTGGGTTGGCCCATGGCCTGACGAGGCTGGCACGCCTGAAGCGCCCAACCCAGATTCAATTCTTGACCCAGAGCTGCTGATCAACGGTGACACCAGAAATGTGCTCGACCATTTTCGCTACTGGAAAATGGAGGCGATAATCTCCGAGCTTGACCGCCGTCGCCAAACTTTTCACGTGGCCATCGAGAACTGGCAGCACGATCTAAACATCGGTTCAATCGTTCGCACCGCCAATGCATTCTTGGCCGCCGAAGTTCATATCATCGGCAACAAGCGCTGGAACCGCCGCGGCGCAATGGTGACCGACCGCTATCAGCACGTGCGTCACCACCCGACCGTTGAAGAGTTCATCGCCTGGGCCAAGGCCGAAAACCTGCCGGTGATAGCGATTGATAACGTGCCGGGCTGCAAAAAGATCGAAGAGTATGCGTTGCCGCAAAACTGCATTTTGCTTTTTGGTCAAGAGGGCCCTGGCCTGAGTGAGGCTGCAATTGAGGCTTCAGAAGTCGTGCTCGAAATCACCCAGTTCGGTTCAACTCGTTCAATCAACGCCAGCGCTGCCGCTGCAATCACCATGCACGAGTGGGTTATGCAGCACGTATTCAACGCCCGCAAGGGCTGATATTTTCGGGTCAGCAAGCCACCGAAGCGACTAAACTTTATTGGTAAGCGCACTCGCGCTTCACTCCCCGATTTTGAGACGAGGGTGAACCCATGCCTGCAATCGTGATTATTGGCGCCCAGTGGGGCGACGAAGGAAAAGGCAAAGCCACCGACCTTCTTGCTGAGCACATTGACTATGTAGTCAAGTTCAACGGCGGCAACAACGCCGGCCACACCGTGGTTATTGGCAACGAAAAATATGCCCTGCACCTGCTGCCTTCAGGCATTCTGACTCCAGGGGTTATCCCAGTTATTTCTAACGGTGTGGTCATCGACCTATCGGTGCTGTTTCACGAAATCGAGGCGCTTGAGGCTCGCGGCATCGACACCGGCAAGCTTCGTGTTTCAGCGAACGCACACATCATCACCCCTTATAACGTCACTGTTGACAAAGTTTCTGAACGCTTCTTGGGCAAGCGCGCGATTGGCACCACCGGCCGCGGAATCGGCCCAACCTATGCCGACAAGATCAACCGTGTGGGCATTCGCGTGCAAGACCTATTTGACGAAAGCATTCTGCGTCAAAAGGTTGAGGCCGCTCTGGTCAGCAAGAACAACCTGCTAACCAAGGTTTATAACCGCGCCGCAATCAAGGTCGATGAGGTCGTCAACGAGCTGCTCAGCTATGCCGAGCGTTTGCGCCCAATGGTTGCCGACACCGCGCTAGAGCTGCACCAGGCAATCGAAGGCGGCAAGACCGTATTGTTCGAGGGTGGCCAGGCCACCATGCTCGATGTCGATCACGGCACCTATCCGTTTGTGACCTCGTCAAACTCAACCGCCGGTGGAGCATCAACCGGTTCGGGCATTGGCCCGGGCGAGTTCAAGACCGTTATCGGAATCGTAAAGGCCTACACCACTCGCGTTGGCGCGGGCCCGTTCCCAACCGAGCTATTCGACGAGTCAGGCGAATTCCTTCGTGCCACTGGCCACGAGTTTGGCACCACCACCGGCCGCCCTCGTCGTTGTGGCTGGTATGACGCGCCGATCGCCCGCTACTCAGCGCGCATCAATGGCGTGACTGACTTTGTGTTGACCAAGCTAGATGTGCTGACCGGTCTAAAAGAGATTCCGGTTTGTGTGGCCTACGACGTTGACGGCAAGCGTTTCGACGAGATGCCGGTTTCGCAGACCGACTTCCACCACGCAAAGCCGATCTACGAGATGTTCCCAGGCTGGACAGAAGACATCAGCACCGCTCGCACCTTTGCCGACCTTCCTAAGAATGCCCAGGATTACATCGTGGCGCTCGAGAAGATCAGTGGTGCGCGCATCAGCGCTATCGGCGTTGGCCCAGCGCGTGACGCAATCATCGAGCGTCACAGCATGCTTGGCTAAAGCATCGAATTGTAAGTCAAGCAAAATCGACAAATTAGTTAGCGAAGGCGACTAGCGCGCTAAAAATTGCCTGGTCTTTTTTCTTCTCTAGTCTCCATGTGTGCGTAATCTCATCGAGCACAGTCGAGCCGAAACCGGCCTTGTTCTCGCCATTGATTTTGTCGACATCGTTTATAACTTCTAGTCGGACTAGGTCTTGTCCGTCAAAGTCGACAGTCACTTTCACGGCTCCGGTGCCATATTTGGCGGCGTTATTAATTGCCTCGCGCAGTGCCTCGAGAACGCAAGCTTTTGTAGCCACAGAACCATCAAGAGCTATCGCCAGCGCCTGGCTAACTTTAACTTCAAAATGCAGGCCGTGGCCCCAGCCCGACTTAAGTTGGTCTACGGCCTGCATGAACGGGATTCTCTCAAAATCGCCGGCTGCCTCAATAGCGTTTGTGGCACTCCTGACCTCTTCTGAGATAGCTCGCAATTCATTTTCTTTAAGCGTTTGGGCTTGACTCAATCGAAGATAGACCGAGAAGAGTGAAGACTGCACCGGGCCGTGAATTATTCGGGCAAGTTTTCGTTTCTGGACCCAGGCATTTTGACGAAGTGTTGAAACTAGCAGTTGCAACTGACTGTTGAAATCCGCAGCCCGACGAAGTGCATCTGCCCTGCGCAAAACTCCGACCTTAAATAGAGTCACCGCAAAGAAGATTTGCATGAATGAAATGACAACGCCATATTCGCTCGCGTCTGAAGTTAGTTGACCACAAAGGGCACGAATAATTACGAAGCTGATGCCACCAAGGCCAGCGAGAGCCATTATTAGCGTTACCGCAAGCCAACCGAAGATTTTCCATTTCGAGAACCAATATGTAACGCCAAAAATGGCAAGAGTTGTCAAAGCAATGGAGATTAATCCTTGGACGATTGCGTCCGCTCCGAATACAAAAAAGATCAGAGGGATGTCATAAATAACCATAACTAGGGCAGCAAGCCAAACTAAGGTTGCTTCACCTAGAGAAACGCGAAACGCAAATCGCTCCCGCAGTGACGCCTTGATCGGCTTAACCTTCTTAAGTTCGCTAACTGAGTCACCATCCGCGTGAATTTTCCAGCTAAGTGGCCGAACGCCATTATTCAATGCGTCGCCGACAAAATTAGCTAACTCACTGGTGCTCGAAGTGCGATTCATGTCGCTAAGCAGAGCATCTATCAAGCGTCTCAATTTTGACTTCACATCATTCTCAAGTCGCTGCTGAATCTCGAAAATTTGATTCTCGAAATTGGATTTCAAATGGTTAAGCTGCGCTCGTTCGAAAGCTAATTCACGGTTGGCAGCTCTTGACTCAGAGAAGCTGGCTAACAGGATTGTGAGTAGCGACTGCATGAGAATCATTTGAAAGAAGCCAAGTGACGCAATCAGAGCAAAGTCTTTGTAATTCTGCGAGTTAGCATCAACCGTTGAATAGAGAATTGGCAGAAGCAGCACGGGCAAGAAGTTTGATGTCGCAGAGGCTACAATCCATCCAAGAATTGCTCTAAGCAGTTTTCGCCTGATCGGCATAAACCTAAAAATGAAAAGCACTGCGATGACAGAAAATGCGTTGTACGAATCAAATACGATGCTCGGCGGGCCACCGTCTACCAGACTTACCCCAGCGAACAGCTGCCCATTAACTACGTAGCTGATAAATACCAAAACCATCAACTGCCAGCTGCGAGAAAAGTCGCTTGCTAGCCAACGTTTCATCGATTCGCTAAACATCGCGTTCAGTGTTGAGGGGTTTGATCTTTTTCACGTATTCATGGGTGGCAAGAACGCGGGCATTTACGTCGGCGGTCGCATCTATGCCCAAGGCTTTAAGTGTTCTTGAGATTGCGCTTTCGGTGGCTCCTAAAGAGCGGCCTCGAAGATCGGCTATTTGCTGGTTGGTTTTGCCCTCTGCGATAAGTCGCAAGATCTGAATTTGCAGCCGCGAAAGCGAGCCCAGTGGGCGATCTTGCAATAAGTCGTGACGCTGCGAGGCATCAACACTGTCAATCAGAGCAGCTTCAAGTGCGTCGACAACAACCTTTGCTTCGCTAACTAAATGTTTGTTCAGGTATGCGGTTGCAGAGGCATTGTTTGGCAGCGAAGATTCGGCAAAACGTGGGTCGCTCAGTGAGGTCAAAAAAACTATTGCAACCTCATCCGAAGATTTTCTGACGCGTTCGGCAATGTCCAGTCCGGTTGGACCAGGGCCTAAATCGATGTCCAGAATTAGTGCGTCCGGGTCAACCACACGGATCAATCGCATGGCGTCGGTGAAGTTTGCGGCAACCGCTACTTCGAAACCCGCCGACTCTAAGTGCGAAGCAATTAGCGAGCGAACGAGGTTGTCGTCCTCAACCACTACTACCGATCGCGAATACATTCCTCAAATCTAATCGTTATGGGTTAACCCTCGTTTTTGCTATTAGGGGCTAACCCCTAATTTGCCCAAGGCCAATGATTGCCGGTTCTTAGCCTTGAGACATAGATAACCCCCTAACCTATGCGAAAAAATTGTTGACTAGTTGGCTTGCCGCTGTGCGCACATCTCGAGGCGCGAAGCCGAGGTTTGCTGCACTCAATTTCGGGTTGGCGAGCTTAGTTCTAGCTTTATTTTTCACGTTATTTGCGTCGGCTGGCGCAGGTGCACAAACAGTTGTGGTTTCTCCTCTTAACTGTGCGGTTGATGGTTCAGTAGCGGCATCTTCAGTCTCAAATGTTTGTGATGGCTCTGCTTCAACCAAAACGGTATTCACAGCAGATGCAATTGTCTTAAAAGTCACACTGGCTCAGGCGGCGATCGTCACGAGCGTGAACCTAACTGCCGGAGACGATGACGGCCTTTACCCCTATCGCGTTGCTGCTGCAACGCAGATTTTAGGTTGCGCCTCAGCAGGACAGGGCTGCGTTACCGCCGGGTCCAGCGCCTTTTCCTACTATGAGATTTCTATTGTCGGTGCAGGTCTAAATCAGCCTTTTGACTCAAGCAAGTATGGCTGTGAAATTCTGGGGCAGAACACTCGCTGTTTACAGTTCAGTGAAATTACGCTCAACACTTCAGTGACAGATCGCAGCTTGACATTCGATAGCGTCACAACCCAGGCCTACAACACCACGCAAACAGTCGTTGCCAGAACGAGCGCTGGCACAGGCGCAGTTTCATACTCCTCAGCAGATACCAATCTGTGCACTGTGAACTCGAGCACCGGTTTAGTCACAGCAACATCCGGCACCGGAACTTGCACAATTAACGCGACTGTTGCCTCAGACGGCGTCTACTCATCTGCATCTGCATCGGTAAATATCACGCTGGCAAAGGCAACCCAAGCGGCATTCAGTTTCACGAAAAGCTCTTTCATGATGGTGTGGGACGGTGTCGCCTACACCAAAGACATAACCTTTACACCTTCAGGTGGCTCGGGTAGTGGCTCAGTTTCATACTCAGTTTCAAACAACACCGCGACGAATTGTGCATTGATTCAAAACGGCTCCAGCTGGACAATATCTGCTGATACAGGTGGCCAGTGCAGAATTACGGCGGTTAAAGCTGGCGATAGCAACTATCTATCGACAACTTTTTCGACTTCGGCATACACCGGAAATTCAACTTATTCGGATTTCTTGTTTCAAAATGCCACGCTGGCAAACCCAACTGGATTGAGTGCCACTCCTATTGCGAATTCGAGCTCGCTTACCTTTTCGTTCACCAAAGCAGCTAACGCAACAAACACTCAAGTAGCACTTTTTGTTGACGGAACAACTACAACTACATTAAAAACGGCAACAATCTCTGGAACAAGCTACACATTTACCGGCCTGACTGGAAACACAACTTATTACGCCGCCGCAAAGTCACTCGCCGGCACGAGCGACGCTTTCTACTTTTCAGCATCTGGCTTCAGTTCAAGGGTGTCCGCTACTACTAATTCGCCGACACCATTAGTTTTCACTGCACCCACCAGTGGATTGTCAGCAGTCAAGAGCTCGGCGTTTTCGCTTGATCTTTCCGGTTTAGTCACAGGCGGTTATGGCACCAAAACTTTCACGAAAACCGGAAGCCTGCCTTCGGGTCTCTCGCTCACAGGTTCGGTGATTTCAGGAACCCCGACGGCGTCTGGCAACTATTCAATTACTGCAACGGTAACCGATCAAGATTTGGCGACCGCAACTACCTCTTCGTTCACTATTTCCGTTGCTCCAGCTCCTCCAACAATTACTGCCCAGCCGGCTGCGACCACTACCGTTGCCGAAGGCGGCTCAGCGACAATTTCTGTGAGTGCCACTGGCAGCGGGCTTAGCTATCAGTGGAAGAAAGACGGCACCGCAATATCGGGAGCTACCGGTGCATCACTGGCCATCGGACCAGCAAGTGCCACCGACGGTGGAACCTACACAGTCGATGTCACAAGCACAGAAAATTCGGTGACTTCGGCCCCCACTACCTCGTCCAATGCAAATATTGTGGTTGTCGATGCCCCAGTCATTTCGACGCAACCGGCAAGCAAAAAGTCCTATCTTTCAGTCTCTAATTCATTTTCCGTTGCGGCTTCTGTGGCTGCAGGTGGAACGATTTCTTACGTTTGGGAAGTCTCAACAAATAGCGGATCCACTTGGAATGCAATTCCCGGGGCAACTTCAGCCACCTATGCGATGACCCCTACTCAGTTATCGGAGGACGGCAAGCAATTTCGCGTGAAGGTGACGAATACTAGAAATTCCGTCACCAAAACCACAACGTCTTCTGCAGCGACTCTTAATGTTTACTCGTCATTCTCCTGGGGCACTCTTACCAGCAGCGTGAACATGTCAGTGGGCGCTGCTTACAGCCTAGATATTGATAATTACGTGACCGGAGGCATCCCGTCACTCAGCTACCAAGTACTAGCCAGCGGCCTGCCCTCGGGAGTCTCATTCGACTCGACCACAGGAATACTCTCTGGCACCCCCGACCGCGGAACAGTTTCTTCCTCTTACTCGATAACGCTGAGAGCGGTGGATGGACTAGGTGGCATCTATCCAACTTCAAAGGCGATAAGTATTTCGGTTGGAAAAGGTCTTTACGATACGCCCACCGGCTTAGCTGCTAGCGCAACTACAAACACGCTCAAGTCGATTACCGTCACTTGGGATCCGTTGACCATGCCTGCATGGATTACTGATAATGGTGGCTACCGCGTAGAAATGTATTCCACGAGCAGTGGTGGAACTCTGCTAAAGCAGAAGGATGTAAGCACAAATCAGGTAACTTTCACAGCGTCGGATTACAGCTCGATGCTTGATTCAACTACCTACTATTTCCAGGTCCAGGCAAGAAGCACGGTCACTACTGACTTCGTGATATCTACCGCATCGGCCCGTGTCTCTGCGACAACGATCACGCCATCAGCTACCCCTACAGTCACCACGCCTTTGGCATCGACCACTTATACCTTCACGAGCACCTCTGTGACTCTGCAAGTTGTGGCTAATGCGAGCGACGGCGGAACACTTTCGTATCAATGGTTCAAAAGCGGAATCGCTGTGACGGGTGCCACAAGCAGTTCGCTTACAGTAACCTCAAGGTCATCGACCTCGGGCACCGACGACTATTCGGTAAAAATAACAAACACGCTGAATGGTGTTCCATCGCTTGTGGTCACAAACTCAACTTCGGTAAAGTCTGTGAGTTTCACCATTGATTCCTACGGGGTTAGTTCGCTTTCCGGATGGGTAGTCAACTCACCAATCACGCACACCAAGAACGCCAACATTTGGGGATCCGTCTCGGGAGACACCCTGTCCTTCCAGCTAACTTCTGGCACGTTGCCCGCTGGAGTTTCATTTAGCACGACCACTGGAACCTTCTCGGGCACGCCAACCGAGGCGGTCTCGAATCGCAGCATGACTGTCGTAACTACGAGCAATGGAACTGGCCTAACTACGTCAAACACTTTCAATATCAATGTTGCAAAGATGTCGCAAGCAACATTGACTCTCTCGTTGTCATCTACCTCGAGTCAGACCGGGCCGTCGAAGACCATAAACATAACCGTTGGCGGCGGCTCCGGAACTGGCGATTACACAATTGGAATTGCCAACAGCACATCCAGTACTTGCAAGATAAATGGTGGAACTACACCCGTAATCGCGACCGCGGGCTCAAATAGCGTAACCGTTTCATCTTCGACAACGGGCATTCAAGGCACATGTAGCGTCACACTCAATCGCGCAGCAGACTCAATTTACAATGCCGCCACGCAGACGTCGGCGAGCTTTCTGTTTCTAAGTGCGACTGACACCCCAGGATCCTTCACGGCAGCCGCTACCGCAAATACCAAAAAATCAATCAAATTGACTTGGACAAATGGCGGCAGTTCAGCAAGTGCAACCTTGTCATACAGGGCTGGAATTTATAGTTCTGCAGGAGTATTCATAACGAATGTTTCTTCGATCACGGGCACCCTGGTTAGCGGCACCACTTACACAACAACCATTACGGCTACGCAGTTTCCGGCCATTGCCGATGGAACCACATATAAATTTGATTTAACCAGCGTCGGAAATGGTTGGTCCTACGGTGAATCGCTGCCAACCGCCATGGTTGCCGCTACTACCTACTTGACTGCAGCAACTCCAACTGTCGTCGATGCATCGGCCCTCAGCAGCAGCATCAATGCTGGAGACACTCAATCACTTTCGGCTACTGCTTCGGTAACAGACGGTGGCACACTCACCTATCAATGGCAGGTAGCCACTTCTGCCGATTCGTATGCGGTGTGGTCGGATGTGACTAGCGGCACTGGGGCTACAACAAATAACTTCACTACAGCCGCATTGACAAACGCAACTGTCGGATACAAATTCCGCCTCAAGGTTACAAATACATTCGCCGGGCCAGATACAACTGCCACGGCAATCGCCTATTCAAGCCAATTTGCTGTGACCGTTACTAAAACTAGTCAAACAATCACGTTTACCAACCCGGGAGATAAGGTCCTGGGTTCTGGAACCTTTAACGTTGCACCAACAACAAGCGCAGCCGGCCTTTCGGTTGTGATCAGTTCTGGAACGACATCAATCTGTACTGTCAACAGCCTGACAGTTACATTGGTCACCGCTGGTACCTGCACACTAAACGCGAATCAGTCAGGCAATTCCAGTTACGATGCGGCTACTCAAGTTAGCCATTCATTTGCAGTGACTCCACCAGCGCCAGTGATTGGCACGCAACCGGCTAACTTCAAGGGTTACAATTCAACTAGCTCCGCAAGCTTTAGTGTTGTGGCCACAGTTTCAACTGGAACCCTCTCTTACCAATGGCAGACCTCAAGTGATAGCGGGGTGACCTGGACAAACGTTGGCACTAGCTCGACTAGTTATTCTCAATCGGTTTCCCCTGCCGGAAGTTTTACTTTTGATGGTTACCGTTACAGGGTTATTGTCACTAACACTGTGAATAGCGTTACTGCATCTACGACGTCTAATGAAGCAGTTCTTTCAATCCGCTTGGTTCAAGCTATTGGCACAACAAATTTCCCCACCACAAGAAACGTTTATCTTGATCAAGGGACTATCAGCTATAGCGCTGTAACCGGTGGAGGCTCGGGAAACCCAGTCACATTTACAGTCACAACCCCATCGGTTTGCTCCGTCAGCGGCACAACTTTGACGCTACTCACCGTTGGAAGCTGTGTAGTTAAGGCCAATCAAGAAGGTAAATCTGGCACAAGTCCTTACTATCCTGCGAACGAGGCTACGCAGACCGTAACAATCTCTGCTGCAAGATCTGCGCAGACTATTACTTTTACTCAACCCTCGACCGCAATATTTGGAGATAGTGCAGTCACTGTGTCTGCATCCTCAGACTCTGGATTGGTCGTTTCCCTTACCTCTTCAACTACAGCTGTGTGCACCGTCAGCGGATCCACAGTCACAATTCTCGCTGTGGGAACATGTTCGATATCTGCAGCACAACCCGGAGACTCCACATATTTAGCAGCAACAACAGTCACCAAATCGTTCACAGTTAGCCCCAAGCCTCTAACCCAGGGATCGGTAACAGCTTCTGCACCAGCGGGTGAACGGATGACAATCAGCGCAACATGGACTCCAGTCTCTAACGCAACCGGCTACGTTGTGAAGCTATGGACTAGTGGAACCACCGAGCGGCAATCATTCACCGTAGGTGCAAATACCACCAGCCAGACTTTTAGCCCAACAAACACTACAAATTTGGTTGACAACGCACCGTACACCGTATCGGTGATGGCAACTGGAACAGGCAACTATACAAATTCCGCCGTTGTGCACAGTTCGTTGACCTATACGCGATCGGTTGCAGTAGTGAACTACAACCCTCAGCAGGGCGCCGGCTATAGCCCGAGCGAATTTAGTGGAACACTTCCTTCGCAGCAGCGCTACATTAACGGCGCAGCCAGCCCACTGACTGTGTCGCTGAACTCGGGTAACTACTCTCGAATCGGCTACGACTTCTTGGGCTGGAACACGCAGCCTGACGGCTCAGGCACTACCTACACTCCAGGGGTTACAACAACTTACGGTGATATAAACCTCTGGCCAATGTGGCAGAGGACAGCACTGACCATCACTTTCGATTCAAACTACGGAACGTCGACAACGACTACCCAAACCTTTGAGTACGGGGTGCTCGAGAACCTAGACGCCAACACATTTACTAGGACCGGATACTCATTCGCAGGCTGGGCGACAACTAGTGGCGGTTCAGTGGTTCAGACCGATCGCTCAGGAATCATCGTCATTTCAAGCCGAACCCTTTTTGCAAAGTGGCAGGCAATCGACTACAGCGTCACCTATGCGGCCAACGGCTCTACTGCATCCGTGCCAACCGAAACTGCCAAGAATGTTGGCAATACTGTCACCGTGAAGTCAGGCATCACCAGAACTGGTTATCAATTCTTGGGATGGTCGGATGGCTCCATCACTCACAGCCCGGCCGCAACACTCACAATGCCTGCCAGAAATCTGACTCTGACCGCAATGTGGCAAATCGACGTTTATTCAATTAGCTATAACTCGAACGCTGCCGATTCCGGCTCGGCTTCACGAACCAGCGAAAACTTCACCTACGGATCTCCGGCAATTAGTCTGCCTACCGTCGGAAGTTTGGCTAAGGCTGGATATACCTTTGGCGGATGGTCATCCACGCAGAGTGGAACTCCACTCGCCGGCAATTACACCCCAACTGCTGATGCAACCCTCTGGGCAGTTTGGTCACCGAATACATACACCGTCACCTACAACTCAAACGGTGCAACTGGTGCCCCGTCACGCACTTCAGATATCTACACCACGGGCAACCCGGCAATTACTGTCCCTGCCGCTGGAACTATGGCCAAGGCCGGGCACACCTTCGCCGGGTGGGCTATAACTGCAAATGGAAACGCGGTCGGCAATACTTTCACCGCAGCTTCTGACGTCACGCTTTATGCAGTTTGGCAAACAATTTCATATTCCGTCACGTATGACTCAGCTGGCGGAGCATCCACGCCGACAGAGACTAACAAAACGATTGGCCAAACTTTTGTACTCGCCAACGGACCAACTCGCGCTAATTACTCGTTCGCTGGTTGGAACGATGGCTCGTCAACTTTTGTGGCAGGCTCCACATATCGAGTTTCGTCTTCTAATGTCACTCTGACTGCAAGTTGGGTTCGAATATTCTGGGTTCACTACAACTTCAATGGAGCGAATGAAGCCGAGCCGGCAGACATCGAAAAACTAGACCAGTCTTCACACATAGCCTCGCTAGCACCAACGAGAAATGGCTACACATTTGGCGGATGGACTGCACAAAACGGAGATCCTATTGCCGCGGGCTCGACCTTTACTGTAGACAGCAACCATTACATTTTGAGTGCAACTTGGAACCCGATTAGCTATAGCGTGAGCTACACATCAGCCGGGTCAAACTTGCCAACCGAAGCTAATAAAACTATCGGGCAAGCCTTTACTATTGGCTCTGCACCTAACCGGGCAGGATATATTTTTGCTGGCTGGAATGATGGCGCGCTGACATATGGACCAGGGTCAACCTATGTTGTGGGCGATCAAAATGTGAATCTGACTGCCGTTTGGAATCCGATCAACTACCGAGTCACATACGACCTAAACTCAGGAACAAGCTCCGTGCCTGTTCAGGCAAACCGCACTATCGGCCAAACTTTTGAACTGGCTGCTGCGCCAACTAGACATGGCTACACGTTTGTTAAGTGGTCAGACGGCACAGCCGATTATCTGCCTGGCTCGACATACACAACTGGTTCAAGCAACATCACATTAACCGCTATTTGGACTGCTACCCAACGCACAATCACTTACAACCTAAATGGCGCATCGGGCAATGCACCTGTTGAGACCGCGAAGGTAATCGGAGACTCGTTTAGTCTGGCGGCTGCACCTGCATACAGCGGACAGGTTTTTGTTGGTTGGAATGATGGAACCCTGACATATGCGGCCGGAGCGACATACACAGTCGGCGGCTCTTCGGTGAATCTAACCGCACAGTGGGTGGCCGCTTTATTGACTCCAAGTTTCGCAAGTGGAGGAGCGCAAGGTTCAGCACCTGGCGTTTCAGCCGTAGCCGTCGGGATGCCTTTTACCCTCCCCAGTGCAGGAACACTAGCGAAATCAGGCTTCACATTTTCTGGTTGGAGCGACGGAGTAGCCGTCTCGCAAGCGGGGTCGAGCTATGTCATGCCGGCCGAGGGAATCTCTTTCACCGCAGTTTGGACCCCGATTCCAAGCGGCGGTAATAGCGGATCATCGAATTCAGGATTTCCTCCTGCTGCCCAGAGAACAATCAAATTTGGCGACCCAGCGGTTTTGCTTGAGGCTCAAAACACATTAGGTTCGCCGATCAATTGGAAGAGCAACACCGCAACTTGCTCGGTGAACCAGAAGGGGCAAGTGGTTGCTAGGTCAGCGGGTCGATGCGAAGTTGTTGCAATCAGAAGCGACGATTTCTCAATTGCTAGCTCTCACACTTTGCTGATTGAACCACGTCTAAACATCGAGCTTAAGAATGCAGCCGGAGTCACTTCAAAATCGGCTGTGATTAATGCTTCGGTTCTTTGGCCTGGCGCTAACTTCAAAGCTAAATTCTGCGTGACAAAGAGCGCCCAGGCAACAGACTGCCTAATCACTTCAACTGTGACCATCGAAAATGAGGATTCGATAGGCAACTCAACTGAAGCACCTTTTGTTATCAGTAGAAAAGTGCTTGGCCTCGAGCCGGCAACTACCTATTTTGTTCACGCCGCTGTTTTGGTCGGTGACACCAGCTATAAGACTGTGGCACAGATGCTACGCACCCCTTCAATATCAACACCAAAATCAAGGGCGCTAACTAAATCAACTGCTTGGGTTAGCTGGTCAGACATGGCTGCAGGTTCAACCGTAAAGGTGGTCTTGAATGGCAAGACCATTTGTCGAAATGCAGTTAAGAACTGCAAGATAAAGGGATTAATTGGACCTAAGTCGAAACTGCAGATTATTGCAACCAACAAGGAGGGCGTCGAGGCGCTTCCGGTAGTCCCAACTTTTCAGAGTATTGTCAAACCGATTGTCTTGGCGTGGATTCAAAAGCCTGCGTCTGGTCTAACCAAGAAACAAGAGCTGTTAATAGCTGCAAATAAGTCAAAGGCCCTCAAGGCTGGCCTAAAGGCAAAAGTGGTGACATCGCGTTCCGGCCTAGTCAAGGTCATTGCCTACCAATAAAGCAGCTGCTAGCCATGACCAGATCAAACTCCCAGTTTGACCCGACTGTTAGATCCGAGCACAGCCCTGCCGGGAGAAGAGTTACTTAAGTCGCTGACTCCAAGCAACGCTGGCCAAAATGACAGCCGCCGCCGCCCAGGTGATTGGCCCGACGGCCTCACGCAAAATCACGATTGACAAAATCATCGTGACAACTGGCTGAATCAGTTGAAGCTGCGAACCTCTCACCAAGCCGATTACATAGAGGCCCTTGTTCATCATGATGTTTCCGATGATGATCGAGAACAGGCTGGCATAGAGCAAGCCTGCCCAGGCCGATGCGGTTGGCCACTCGGTGATTGGATTCACAGAAAGATCGATCAATGTTGCCGGCACTTGAATCGGCACTGAAATCAGCACCGCCCAGCAGAGCACGTGCGCCGAATTAAACTTTCCCGCAAGTCGATTGCCCGAGATGTGGCCAATTGATCCAGAAATCATCGCCCCCACTAGAGCCGCATAACCCCAGAATGCACCGCCGCCAAACTCGCCACCCTCACGCAAATAGGCCATGGTTGCTGCTGCAGCTGTGCCCAATCCGGCGGCCATCCAAAACAAAGGAACCGGTTTTTTATAGCCGAGGAAAATCGAAATTGTTGCTGTGATTAGCGGTAGCACCGATCCGAGCACAGCGGCATCTGCCGCCGGAATAGTTTGCAGGGCAAGGGTTGATAGAAAAGGAAAACCGAGAACGATTCCGTAGGTGACACCGAGGATTGCCGGGTATGCAGCACGCGGGGGTAGCAGAGGCGCCTTCATCAATTTGAGCGCAATTACCGCGGCGATTGCGCCGGGTACAACGCGACCAGCACTCATCATCACCGGCGAGAAGCTCTCTGAGCCGAGCGAGACCGCGATAAAAGTTGCACCAAAACCAATTACGGCCGCGATGGCCAGCGCATAGCCACGGAATGTTTCGGAGAGCTTGGTCATGTCTTCAATCTTTGTCGATGAAACCGTTTCTTAAAACTTGTGGCCCCAGCCAATTCTGACTGAGGCCACAAGTTTTAGGTGTGATTAGCGGCGAACTGTCTGAATCTCGTGGGTCAGAGCCTCGAGCTCGGCGCCACCGGCCATAGCCTTGGTTAGCTCTTCAAGCTCGGCATTCTCGCGCTCAAAGCGGTTGAGCATGCGACCACGGTTTAGCAGATAGAAGCGGTCGCCAACCAAGAAGGCGTGGTGCGGGTTGTGAGTAATAAACACAACTGAGACACCACGGTCTTTAGCGGCAAGAACATACTTCAGCACGATGCCCGACTGACGAACACCGAGTGCCGAAGTCGGCTCATCAAGAATCAGAACCTTGGCACCGAAATAGACAGCGCGGGCAATTGCAACCGCCTGACGCTCACCACCCGACAGGGTTCCGATTGGCTGGTTGGTGTCGCGCAGGTCGATGCCCATGGCCAACAACTGCTCTTTGGCGATGCGCTTCATCTTGCCAACAGCAAGCATCTTGAATGGGCCAAAACCAACACGGATTTCGTTGCCCAAGAAGAAGTTGCGCCAGATCGACATCAGCGGAATAGTCGCCAGGTCTTGGAACACAGTTGCGATGCCGGCAGCAAGTGCGTCACGAGGAGACTCGAACGACACTGGCTGGCCCTCGAACAAGAACTCGCCTGACGATGGCTTGTGCACACCGCTAAGCACCTTGATCAAGGTTGATTTTCCGGCTCCGTTGTCACCAAGCACACAAGTGACCTTGCCCTGCTCAACTTCAACAGTCACGCCCGAAAGGGCGATAACGCTGCCGAATTGCTTCTTTACGTCTTTTAGTTCTAGTGCGTTAACCATTATTTCTTTCCACCCTTCGCCTTGCGACCGATGTAGGTGTTGATCATTACTGCGGTGAACAAGATGATTCCCAAGAAGGTTGAGGTCCAGTCTGAATCCCAAAGTGCATATGGAATACCGATGTAGGCCATACCCATGATTAGTGCACCAAGTGACGCACCGATAGCCGAACCGGCACCACCGGTTAGAAGGGTTCCACCAACCGCAGCGGCGATGATGTAGTAGAACTCTTGACCGACACCCTGACCGGCCTGCATGCCCTTGAGGCGAAGCACGAACATGATGCCCACCAAGGCTGCTGCCAAAGCGGTGGTCACAAACAGGATGATCTTGGTGCGCTCAACTGGCACACCTGCGTTGCGAGCTGCGTTGGCGTCGCCACCAGCTGCATAAATCCAGTTTCCGAAGCGAGTGCGGGTTAGCACCCAGGTTGCCAATACGGTGATGATCAGCCACCAGATCACAGAGATCTGAAAGTTAGCCTCGCCAAATTTAGAAGCAAAGATTGCCTCTGCCGACGCAAAGCCGTCGGCCTTGTCGGTGCCGGTCACACGAACTGAACCGGTGACCATCTTGGTTAGCGCAAAGTTTGCACCCTTAAGAATGAAGAATGTTGCCAAGGTCACGATGAATGACGGCAGCTTTGTTTTCACGACAACATACCCGTTGATGAAACCGACGGTTCCGGCGAACAGCAAGGCGATGATGATTGATGGCCAAATCCCTAGACCAACCTCGGTGACCAGCATGCCCACGAGCAAACCTGTCGTTCCAACCAAAACACCGGTTGAAAGGTCAAATTCACCGGCGATCATCAGCAACGCAACCGCGATACCTACGATTCCGATTGGGGCTGCGATGTCTGTCCACCCTGAGATGCCCGAAAGCTGAGCGAAGTTGCCGGTTGTGTCGGCCGATGCAAAAAGAGTGAAGATTGCAACTGCACCAAGAAATGCACCGAATTCTGGTCGGCGAAGCACCTTGGTGATCAACGATGTGCGCTTTACGCGCTCGTCAACCTTGTTGGCTGTTGTCATTTGTTACCTTACTTAGTTAGTGAATTGAAGCTCTGTGGCAAGCAAATGGTGGGTCAGGATTTTTCCCAACCCACCATTCTTACTGCTTGCTAATTATTTTTTTAGCGAGTACCTGCAGCTACTAGTTCCTTGACCTTAGCTACGTTGTCCGCGGTTACGAAACCAGGACCGGTGTAGATAGGTAGGCCACCGCCAAGCTCGTGTGAGTTGGTTAGGTTTAGGTACAAAAGAACTACTGACATGTAGCCCTGTGCGTACTGCTGCTGGTCGATGGCGAATTCCATCTTTCCGGCCTCAATAGCGTCAAGAGCTTCTGGTGACATGTCGACGGTTCCGATCTTTAGAGACAGACCAGCTGCCTCAGCTGCTGGAAGAGCTGCCTTTGCAGCAATGTCAGCGTTTAGAGCGAATACAGCGTCGATGGTCTTGTCAGCCTCAAGAGCTGCCTGTAGCTTCGCGCTTGCTGCGGTTAGGTCAGCTAGACCACCGTCAAGGTTGAAGTTCTCTGCCTTGCCCTCGAAGGTCTCAGCTAGACCCTTGCAACGGTCCTCAAGACCAACGTTTCCAGCTTCCTGGATTGGGCAAAGAACGTGCTTTACGCCAAGTGCGTTGAACTTAAGACCAGCCTCGCGACCAGCGACAACTTCGTCCTGGCCAACGTGGGTGAATGCACCTAGGTCCTTGAATACTGCTGAACCTGAGTTCATGGTGACGGTAGGGATACCTGCGTCACTTGCAGCAAGCATTGCTGACTTGATTGCCTCTGGGTCCGGAGCTGACGCTGCGATACCTGAACAGCCTGCTGCTACACCAGCTTCGATGGTCGAAGCCTGCTTTGCTGCATCGTTGGTTGAACCCTGGTAGTCAAGGGTGACGCCTAGGTCAGCAGCTGCTGCCTCTGCACCCTTTTGTGCAACGGTCCAGAAGGTGCCGCCATCGCCGTGGGTGTAAACACAGATCTTTAGGTCTGCGTTTGCGCCACCTTCGGCAGCTGGCTCAGTTGAAGCAGATGAACAGCCAGAAAGCGCTAGAGCGGCTGCAGCAGCAACTGCTGAAACCTTCGCTAGCACTGAATACTTCTTGATTGACATAGATACCTCTCGTAATTGATCTATTTAGGAACAAAACCCCTGTATCGGTTTGTTTTGTCATTACAAACTAAAACAGAGAAATCGATAGATTCGGAACGTTCCAAGCTTTCGTTATCGAATAGAAATAACAGATACCGAACCGAAATCTAGTGCTAATTTGGAACTGTCCAAAATGGACAAAGTCAAAATCAGTAGTTCACAGGAGTAGCGAGTGAATAAGCGCCCGACCATTCGCGAGGTGGCAGATTTAGCCGGAGTTTCTAAGTCTTTGGCCGCCATGGTGTTCTCATCTGAATCGGGAGTTAGCCCCGACCGTCGCGACAAAGTCCTCAGCGCTGCTAAGAAACTTGGCTACACACCAAATCAGTGGGCTCGCTCACTTCGTGCCGGAGCCGGAAACTTTGTCGGCATCCTGCTCAACGACCTGCACAACCCATTGCTCACCGAAATTGCCGACCTAACCCGCAAGGCCCTGCTCGAAAAAGGGCAACCTTCGTTCGTATCCGCCGTGGTTATTAACGAGCGCAATGGCAAAAGATATGTGGATCCAGCGTCAATTCACAGCCTGCTAGATCTTCGCCCAAAAGCGCTGGTTGTGGTCGGTGGCCTGCCAGATCTCAAGCCGTTCAAAGCGCTTCCCGAGGATGTGCCGGTCATTGTGGCAACTTCACCGGCTGCTGGATTGCCCGGTGCGATTGTGGTTCGAGCCGACGATGACCAGGGCATTCGTCTGCTAGCTGAACACCTTCACTCGCTTGGCCACAAAAAGATCGCATATGTTGGCCCCGAAGACTCACAGAACTCACTTGGTCGAATGGCCGCATATAAAAAGAGCATGGTTGACCTCGGTCTTGAAAAATACATTCGCACCCAGGTTGCCGACCGCACCGAAGACCGCGGTTTTGCTGCTGCCAAGCTGCTGCTTCAAGAAAACGACACCCCAACCGCAATCATCGGCTTCAATGACAACATCGCCTTTGGTGTTCAAAACGCGGTTCACCAGCTAACCAAAGCAGGGTTCCCTCCGGTCGCCGTTGCTGGCTACGACAACACGTATGTCTCTGAGCTTGACCGGATATCACTCACCACAATCGAGCAAGAGAAAGAGGCAATCGCGATCAAGATTGCCGAGATCATCACCGAACCCGGTGCGGCCCGGGCGCACCGCGGCAAAGAAATTAAATTGCTCCCTCGCCTGATTATTCGAGACTCAACACTCAACCCATAAATAAACAAACTTTGGTTTTCGTAAATTTTAACCGTATGATTCTGGAACGTTCCAGAAATATGCGAGAGGTTCATAGTGTCTACAGAAAAGCGTGAAATAGGCGTCGGCCTTATCAGTGTTGGTTGGATGGGCAAGGTTCATTCGCGCGCCTATCAGGCGTTGCCAGTGGTTTATCCAGAGCTTGGAATCAAACCACGACTGGTCATTGCCGCTGACACCGCACCTGATCGCGTTGACTATGCCAAAGACGTTCTTGGCTATGAGCAAGGAACTCTCGATTATCACGATGTCTTGAACCACCCAGATGTAGATGTGGTTTCAATCTGCGCACCAAACTTTTTGCACGCCGAGATCGGCATCGCAGCGGCAAAAGCCGGCAAGGCATTCTGGATCGAAAAGCCTGTTGGACGTTCGGCCGAAGAGACCGAAGCAGTGGAAGCAGCAGCGAATGCGTCTGGCGTGGTCTCGACCATTGGCTTCAACTATCGCCACGTTCCAGCTGTTGAACACATCAAGCAGCTAATCGCCAACGGCGACTTAGGCCGCATCACTAACATCCGCGGCACCTTTTTTGCCGACTACTCATCAGAGCCAAACGGCGCACTATCTTGGCGGTTCATTCGTGGCCTCGCTGGCAGCGGTGTGCTGGGTGACTTGATGGGTCACTTGGTTGACCTAGTTCACTACATGGTCGGCCCAATTTCTGAGGTCAGTGGCATGACCAAAACGGTATACACCGAGCGCCCAAAACTAGAGATGGGAAAGGCAACCCACTTTGCGGTCATTGAGGGCGGCGAAATGGCCGCTGTTGAAAATGAAGACTATGCAGCGATGATGGTGCGCTTTGCAGACAACGCCCAAGGTGCCGGCGCAGTCGGAACCCTTGAGGCATCGCGAGTCTCAGTCGGCCCACGCGCTAGCTACAACTTTGAAATTTATGGCACTGAGGGTTCAGTCAAATGGGATTTCGAGCGCCTGAACGAATTTGAACTTGCTTCTGGGCGTCACGGTTTGCACCTGGGATATCAGCGCATAATGGCCGCGCCTGGCATCGGTGATTTCGGAAGTTTTCAGCCGGGTGCCGGCACATCGATGGGCTATGACGACCTAAAAATTGTCGAGGCTAAGAAGTTCCTGCAGGCGTTCATCGATGCCAAGCACGAGAACTCAAACATCCACGATGCCCTATCAGCTAACCGCGTTCTGATGGCCGTTGAAAAGTCAGCTGAATCAGGCAAGTGGGAATCAGTGGCGGCTGTAGCGGGGACTACCGCGGCAATCAAGTAATTCGAAAATAAGCGCAAAGAAAGACGAAAAATGAGCAGTGTAAAAATCGCCGGAGCACCTATTTCTTGGGGTGTTTGTGAGGTGCCAAATTGGGGCCATCAGATGACGCCGGAGCGAGTGCTTAGAGAGATGGCCGAACTGGGTTTGGGTGCCACTGAATTCGGCCCACTCGGATTCTTGCCGGTTGAACCAGCAAATCGCGCGAAAGCTCTCGCCGAGCACGGCATGGAAGCCGTTGGTGGCTTCTTTCCGGTAATCATGCACCAGGCGGATTTTGATCCTATGCCTTCGGTGCTAGCGGAGCTTGAAAGTTATGTTGCCGCCGGTGCCAAGACTCTTGTGCTGTCAGCTGAAACTGGCCTTGAGGGTTATGACACCAAGCGCCCAGAACTTAGCAACGAAGGTTGGGCCATATTCTTTGGCAATCTCGAGCGAATCAAATCTGCGGCAGCAGAGCGCGGCGTGACCGCGGTTCTGCACCCACACGTTGGAACAATGGTCGAAACCGAGGCCGACGTAAAAAAGGTTCTAGATGGTTCAACCATCAAGTTCTGCCTCGACACAGGCCACATGATTATTGGTGGCACCGATCCGGTCAAGTTTGCACAAGACCACGCTGATCGCGTCGCGCACTCGCACCTTAAAGATGTCAACCTTGAAATCGCAGCTCGCGTTCAATCGGGCGAAATCACCTACTATCAGGGGTGCGTTGCCGGTATGTATGTTCCTTTGGGCCAGGGCGATGTTGACGTCAAAGCAATCGTTTCAAGCCTTTTGCAAGCTGGTTATGACGGCTGGTTTGTGCTTGAGCAAGACAACGTAATCACCGCCGAGCCAGCTGAAGGCGCCGGTCCTTTTGCCGACGCGAAGCAAAGCGTTGAGTTCATTCGTGCAGTTGCCGCAGAGGTTGCCGGCTAAAAAGTTTTAGGCAAACAAAAAGCCGCTGGCGCGATGGCCAGCGGTTTTTTGTTATCTTTCCCTATTTAGAAAGGTCTAGTGAGATTGCCTTGCCGGTCTTTGCTGACTCGGTTGCTGCATCAGCGATAACTAATGCTGCACGGCCATCCTCGAAGGTTGGGTTTAGATTTTTGCCGGTCTGAATGCCCTCAATAAACAGGGCAAGCTCGCGACGGTATGAGAACGCATATCGCTCAAGGAAAGCTGGGATGTAAGGGTTGCGGCCCTCGACCGAGCCTTCGTTGTAAAGCTTGACGGTGGTTGGCGAAACGTTAGTTGCCAACAGCGCACCCTTTGAGCCGAAAGCCTCTAGGCGCTGGTCATATCCATAAACCGCGCGACGTGAGTTGGTGATTGAAACCAGCTCACCCTTTGAACCACGAAGAGTGACAACGGCGCTGTCATAGTCGCCTAGGTCTTTAATGTCGTCGCTAAATGTGTTCTCGCCAGCGGCATAAACCTCGACGATCTCTGGAACAAAGAAGCGAGCCATGTCGAAATCGTGAATGGTCATGTCTCTGAAGATCCCCCCAGAAACCGCTAGGTAGTCTTTGCCGGCCGGGCCTGGGTCGCGGCTGATGATTGTCAGCTGCTCAAGGTTGCCGATCTCACCGTTCTGCACCCGAGTGTGAATCTCGTTGAACTGCTGGTCAAAACGACGGTTAAAGCCGAGGGCAACGATGGTCTTGGCCGAGTTTGCCTTTTCGCGAAGTGCGTCTACGCGAGTGATGTCAAGGTCGATTGGCTTCTCGCAGAGCACGTGCACGCCAGCATCGATGGCGGCATTGATTAGGTCAACGTGAGTTGGGGTAGGTGATGCAACCACGACTGCGTCAACTTCACCCGAGGCAAAAACCTCAGCTGGGTCGTTGGTGAACTTGCCGCCATATTGCCCAGCGAACTTTTTGGCACCCTCAACAAAAACGTCGGCGGTGTAGGTAAGTTCGGCGTTTGGGTTTTCGTCGATGCTGATTGCGTGAACCTGGCCAATGCGGCCAGTGCCCAACAAACCAATGCGAATCTTGTCTGACATCAGTGTTGACCTTCTAATTTTGAGGGGAAATTCTGGAACGTTCCAATGCTAATGTAAGAACAAACCCGTAAACAGGCATTTGCAAAAAAATAGGTAACGATATGGCAAAAATCGCAATAACCGGATCTACCGGTTTCGTTGGAGGCAACATTGCCAAGGTGCTGCAACTTAAGGGTCACCAGGTTGTCGGCCTTATTCGCCGCGAGCCAGCTTCACCGCTTCAGTGGGCCACCGAGCTAGTTGATTTTGACAGCGTTGAATCGATTGCAAATGGATTGGCTGGCGTTGATGCGGTGGTGCACTGTGCCATCGCCAATGACTTTAATCGTTTGGTCGATGACCGCGAATTTGCCTACGATGCCTTTGTCGGCCTAACCAAGAGAGTCACTCTAGCGGCCAACTCTCAAGGCGCTCATAGCATTTTTATTTCAACCGACTGGATCATGGATGGCGCCGGCCACCTTGAGCCCGAGACTAATCCGGGCAATTCGATCAACTTCTATGGATATCTCAAAGGGCTAAGTGAGCAAGTTATTCGTGACCTTGCCGACAAGGGTGCCGTTTGCCGAATCGCCGGTGTGATGGGTCGTCACCAAACAGCCGCCGAAGGCCCGCGCCAGCAGGATGTTGGTTTTGGCTACTTTGTGTATTCGCTGGTGGAGGCACTTTCGCGCGGCGACGAATTCACCGTCTGGACCGGCCCAAACGTCAACCAGGTGACCTCGCCATCGCTTGCGGCCGAAATCGGTGCTCAGCTAGCCCGCGTTGTCGAACTTGGCGCTACCGGCACCTTTCACCTTGTCGGCGACGACGCAATCGGTCGTGTTGAATTGGCTGAACGTGTTTGTGAAATTTTCAACCTGGATAAATCGCTACTGCGCCAAGGTTTGCCACCTGAGAGCGAGCTGTTTCCAGCTCCTGTTCCAGTGGATAGCTCACTGGCCAATAGGCACACCAAGGCCGTTCTCAACTTGGGGCCAACCAGCCTCGATGATTTGTTGCGAGCATTCAAGCGCGAGCTTGAAACCGGAGAACTGGGTTATCTAACTCACTAAGCAAAGCGGCCTAGTGCCTGGTCCGTCTAGGCAAAAGCCGCAGCAAAGGCATCGAGCGCTTTGCCGCTGTCTGCAGACGCCCAGCCCTCAAGGCCAACAACTCCGGTGTAGTTCAGCGCCTTTAGCTCAGTGGAAATTCTCGAATAATTGATTTCGCCGGTGCCTGGCTCCATTCGACCTGGCACATCGGCTACCTGAATTTCACCAATCAGATTGAACGCACGGCGAACCAGCTCAACCAAATTGCCCTCGCCGATTTGGGCGTGATAGAGGTCAAGATTGATTCGCATGTGAGGGTTGTCGACCGACTCAAGGAGTGCGATGACATCGGCTGCGGTGGCAAATGGCGTGCCAGGGTGGTCAACCGCGAGATTTAGATTTTCGAGCATAAAAACTTTGTTGTGTCTGGCGCCTAGGTCGGCCAAACGGGCGAGGGTGTCGCGCGCTTTTATCCAGTCGGCCCCGGTGACGACCTGCTTCTGTTTGATGGCCTGGCCATTCGAATCAAGACCGGTGCCGTGCAGGTTGAGTCTCGGGCAGTCGATGACTTTCGACGCCTCGATCGATTGGGCAGCTGTTTCGAGCAGGCGGGCGATGCCATCGGCCTCGAGCAAATCGCCCTCGATGTATCCGGTCATCGAACCAAAAGAGGCGCCGGTATCAGCCAGCGCGCTCAAGTCTTTGTCTGGCCAGCCCCAAATCTCAACTTCGAATCCGCGCTCGTGAATGGCGCGCACGCGATCAATGAAATCCAGTTCGGTGAAGAGCATTTCGGCCGATGCCGCCAAGCGATACGAGTTCATGCCGAAACTCTATAGGAGATTAGGTAAATGTATTAACAAACCTTTGTTGAATCTCTGACCACAATTTCGGGCTGCAGCAAGATGCGCTTGGGGCCAGTGTTGTTGGGTTCGCTTAGCCGCTCGAGAATCAGATTGGCAGCTTTCTGGCCAATAGCAGCGCTCTTGTCATCGATGCTAGTGATTTTCAAGAGAAAGTCACTAGAAATCGGAGAGTTGTCATAACCAACCACAGAGATATCGTCGGGAACTTTTAGGCCATGCTCTTTTAGCGCTGAAATCGCACCAGCTGCCATGTAATCGTTGGCTGCAAACACCGCCGTAAATTCCTCACCTGAGGCAAGCAGAGCCTTTGCTCCTAGGTAGCCACCAATCTCCGTAGTGGTTTCGCTCTCACCAAAAACCGTAGCTTTTAGCTTTCTGGCTTTCATCACTTTTTGATATGCCAAGCGTCGCTTTGCTGCAATTCCTCCGACACCAGAAAGATGGGCAATCTTGCTGTGACCGAGCTGCATCAGGTGCTCAAGGGCCAACTTTGCCCCCGCTGAGTCATCGCTAAAAACTAGATCCGAACCCTCGACCATAGTTTCGCGATCACCTATCATGACGCATGGCACCGGCACTCCGCTGGTGCGAAGCCCGCCCGGCTCTGCGATGAACACAATGGCCTCAACCTGCATCGAAACCATCGAATCAACTGGGTCTTCTGAGCGATTTGCGCTGCGATGGATGTCGGACAATATCAGTTGATATCCAGCCTCGTCGAGAACCTCGCGTAGGCCTTTAACCACGTTCACATAAGAGAGGTTTTTGTAGTCGGTGATTAGCACACCGATTGATCGCGACGTCTTGCTAGCTAGTTGTTGCGCGTGACGCGAAGGCCGATAGTGAAGCTGTGCAATAGCCTTTTCGACGGCCTTGCGACGGCTTTCGCTCACCGATTGATCACCGCGAATGACCAGTGATACCAGTGATTTAGATACGCCAGCTTTGCGCGCCACATCATAGATAGTGGGCTGCTTGGCGGGGCTCTTCGGTTCGACCATTGGTTTTGAAACTACCTCAAATTAGCTAACGACTAAAACTCTAAGCACTGACAAATGTTCAGTTTGTATTAACAAAATAACAATTAGGTAATGAAAGCGACATTTTGTGTTTCCCGATGCTAACTTGATTGGACCGCTCCAGATTGGAGCGTTCCAATACCAAGGAGTTCCACTAAATGACCATCGGTGTAGCAGTCATCGGCGCAGGAATGGCAGGCCGCGCGCACGCGGCCGCCTATCGCGCTGCCACCTCGCTTTATGAATCAAATCTTCCGCCAGTTCGCCTAGTTTCTATCGGCGACGTAAACACTGCTTTTGGTAAAGCCGCGGCGGACCGTTTTGGATACGAGCGCAGCGATGCTGACTGGCGAGCAATTGCCGATGACCCGAACATCCACGCTGTGAGCGTTGTGGTTGCAAATCACTTGCACCGCGAAATCGTTGAGGGCCTTTTGGCCGCCGGAAAGCACGTGCTCTGCGAGAAGCCATTGAGCGACACTCTTGATGACGCTCGTGCAATGGTCGCCGCCGCCAATAGCTCAAAGTCAATCGCTCGCATTGGCCTAACCTTCTTGCGAAACCCAGCCATCGCTGCTGTTCAAAAAATCATTGCTTCAGGCCAGCTTGGCAAGGTGCTCCACTTCTCAGGAAAATACTGGGCTGACTATTCAAGCGACCCGATGTCACCAATCTCTTGGCGCTACAAGGGAGGCATGGGAACCGGTGCCCTTGCCGACGTGGGCAGCCACATTTCATACGTTGCCGAATTCATCACCGGTCAGCCATTCACATCTGTTTCGGGCGCACGCTTTGTGACCTCGATCACCGAACGCCCAATTCCTTCAGGCGCGGTTCAGGGTCACACTGGCGCAACTGTTTCTGACAAGTTCGACACCGTTGAGAACGACGACTATGCGGGTTTCACCGCTAGCTTCGGCAACGTTTCAGGCGCTATCGAAGTTTCACGCGTTGCATCTGGGCACCCAACCTCACTGTCATTCGAGGTATACGGGGAAAAGGGCGCGGCCCGATTCACCCAGGCCCGCAACGGCGAGTTCGAATTGGTTCTAAACGAAGACCCATACAGCCAACGCGGATTCCGCACCGTTCAGGTTGGCCCTAGCCACCCATACATTGCCGGCGGTTTGCCAGTTGACGCTCCTGGTGTGAACGTTGGCCAGAATGACCAATTCTTCTTCCAGAACCGCGCATTCCTAGCTGAGGTTGCCGGCCTAGCCGAGACCCCAAGCTTGCCATTCTGCCCAGACTTCGCCGACGGACTTCACAACATGGAAGTCATTGAGTCGGTAATCCAGTCAGGGCTAGCAAACGGCGCAAACGTTGCCGTTCCAGCATCATCACCGAGCTACCTAAGAAAGAACGCGTAATCCAAATGGTTCAACTAGGTGTCTATAACGCGATTCTTCACGATCGCTCACTAATCGAAGCAATCAAGACCACGGCCAGCCTTGGTTTGACTGGCCTTGAAATCAACACTGGCGGTTTCTTGCCTCCAAAACACGTGCCAAACATCGATGAAATCTTGACCAGCGATGCTGCGCGAGATGACTACTTGGCCAATTTCGAGGGCACCGGAGTATCAATCGCCGGGTTGAACTGCAACGGAAACCCGCTGCACCCAAACTCTGAAATCGGTGACAAGCACTCCGCTGACGTAATTCGTTCAATCAAGCTGGCGCAGCGCCTCGGGCAGAACCGTGTGGTCACCATGTCGGGAATCCCGGGTGCCGAGCCAGGTTCAAAAATCACCAACTGGGTGGTCAATGCCTGGAACTCAGCCGCTCTCGATGTCATCGAATATCAGTGGAGCGTAGCCACCAAGTTTTGGAAAGAAGCCGACCGCATTGCAGCAGACCACGGAGTGAAGGTGGCCCTTGAGCTTCACCCACAAAACGTGGCCTTCAACGTGGCAACCATTCGTGAGTTGGTCGAGCGCACCGGCGCAACCAACGTTGGCGTCGAGCTAGACGCATCACACCTCTTTTGGCAGCAAATGGATCCAGTAGCCGTAGTGCGAGAGCTGGGGGAACTGGTGTTCCATGCTGCTGCCAAAGACATTCGGATCAATCCTGAAAATGTTGTCTTGAACGGTGTTCTTGACAACAGCTTCAGAAAGTTGAGCCCGAGCGAGCCGCGCACCAATCTTGGTGGCGACGAGTGGGCTAACGAATGGCCAAAAAATTCAACCTGGGATTTCGTAGCGGTGGGCAAGGGCCACCCTGCTGAATACTGGGCTGATTTCCTCACTGCTCTACACGAGGTAGACCCAAACATGTGGGTAAACATCGAGCACGAGGACACCTCGCTAGGTCGCGAAGAGGGTTTGCAGTTGGCCTGCGAAACCCTATTCAAAGCAGCAGACCTAGCCGGGCTTGCAACAAAGAACTAATCCAACTAAATGCACTCCAAGGAAAGGTACAAGCAATGAAAATTACACGCACTGTAAAGGTTGCTGCAGCACTTGCTGCATCAGCATTGGCGCTGACCGGCATCAACGCAACCGCAGCTCAGGCTGCTGGCGAGAAGGTATACGTCATCGGCGGTATGCCATCAGACCCATTCTGGTCAGTTGTAAAGCGCGGCGCAGAGGCTGCGGGCGAGGCTGTTAAGGCAGCCGGCGGCACCGTAACCTGGCTGGGCCCAGCAAACTACGACAACCTAGGTCCAGACGCTGGCAAGCTAGTCGACAACGCAATCGCAGCTGGCGCAACCGCCATCGTTATTGCTGACTGGGTTCCAGAAGCTGAAAACCCAGCGATCATCCGCGCAGTAAAGAAGGGCATTTCTGTCGTTCACTACAACGCAGGTGGAGTAGCTCAGGCAAAGAAGACCGGCGCACTTGCTTACGTTGGTTCAGATGACTACCTAGCTGGTGTGGCTGGCGGAAAGTACATGGCATCAAAGGGTGCAAAGAACATCCTTTGTGTTAACACTGTTCCTGGTTCAGCAAACCAAGAGGCTCGCTGCAAGGGTGTAGCAGACGGTGCAAAGGGCAAGGCAAAGGCAAAGCAGTTGCCACTTCCTTCATCTAACTTCGGAAACCCAACCGCTGTTTCAAACGCTGTCAAGGCTGCCCTAACTAAGGACAAGACCATCGACGCAGTTGTAACCATCGGTGTTCAGGACGCAGACAGCTCAGCTGCTGCTATCAAGGCTGCAGGCAAGACCGGCAAGGTCAAGCTAGGCACCTTCGACCTATCAACCAACGTTCTTGGCCGCATCGCAGATGGTTCACAGACCTTCGCAATCGACCAGCAGCCATGGTTGCAGGGCTACCTAGCCACCTCAATGGCTTGGCAGCACGCACAGTACGGCATCTTGCCTGCTTCAAACCCAGTTCTAACCGGCCCAGCAATTGTTGACAAGAGCAACGTTGCCAAGGTTGCAGCTGGCGTCAAGGCTGGCGTTCGCTAAGCCAAAACCTCTTCATCTGTTTCACTGGGGTGGCTGGGTCTTCTTCGGAGGGCCCAGTCACCTGCCCCAAGTTTTCTACTAACCAAACGAGGTACACACCATGTCTTCAAGCGTTCGCAGCGCCGGGCTCTCAAGCCTGATTCGCCGCCCAGAGTTCGGTGCCCTAATCGGCGCCTTGGCGGTATACATCTTTTTCTCTATCGCCGGTGGCGGTCAGTTCTCTGACCTAAGCGGTTCAGCAACGTGGCTGAACGTGGCAGCCGAGCTTGGCATCATCGCACTGCCAGTCGCTCTAGTCATGATCGCCGGTGACCTCGATCTTTCAGTTGGTTCGGTTCTTGCCGGCAGCTCGATGACCCTGGCCATCACCTCTGGCTTTTTCGGTTTGCCAACCTGGATCGGTGTTATTGCAGCCCTTACCTTCGGCGTTCTAGTCGGTTGGCTTAACGGCTACATCGTAACCAAGACCAACTTGCCTTCTTTCGTGGTCACCCTGGCAACCATGTTTGCGGTCTCGGGCATCACCCTTGGCTTTACCCGTTTGCTGGTCGGCTCAACTTCGGTTGCGCTAACCGCAGACCCAGAGATCCAGAGCCTGTTCGGTGTCATGATTTTTGACCTATTCGAAACCGCGGTTGTTTGGTGGATTCTGGTCGCCCTGGTTATTTCGTGGATTCTCTACAAGAGCAAGTACGGCAACTGGATTTATGCAATCGGTGGCGACGTTATCTCTGCCCGTGCAACCGGCATCCCGGTCAACAAGGTTCGCATCTCGCTATTCATCGGCAGCGGCTTTGGTGCCGCGCTGGTTGGTGTTATTCAGACCTGCCTTTACAACGGTGCGCAGGTGGCCGCCGGTCAATCTTTCGTGTTCAACTCGATCATCGCCGTTGTTGTTGGTGGTGTTCTTTTGACCGGTGGATACGGTTCAACCATCGGTGTAATTCTCGGAACCATCACCTTCGCGGTGGTAAACCAGGGAATTTATTACACCGGATGGGATGCAGACTGGGCAGCCCTAATTCTTGGTCTGTTGCTTTTGGCAGCAGTTCTAACCAACAACACATTCCGTCGCTTGGCCCTATCTGGTGGCAAGAAAGAGAAGAAGAATGACTAGTTCAGCAAAGAAGCCAATTCTTAGCCTCAAGAACGTTTCAAAAGTTTTCGCGGGCTATCAGGCGCTAAAAGACGTATCGCTAGACATCTATCCGGGTCAGGTTTTGTGCTTGCTCGGTGACAACGGTGCCGGCAAGTCAACACTGATCAAGGTGCTCTCTGGTTTTCACGAGCCAAGCTCAGGCACCATGCAGGTCAACGGCGAAGACCGCGCCTTCAAAAGCCCAAAGGATGCAAGCAACGAAGGAATCGCAACCGTGCACCAGTTCGGCGGAACTTTTCCGTTGATGAGCATCGGTCGCTCGTTCTTTGTAGGAGTTGAACCGCTAAAGGGTTGGGGTCCTTTCAAGTACTTCGACAAAAAATTTGCTAACGCAACCGTTGTTCGCGAGATGCAGGCTATGGGAATCACACGCGTCACTGACGGTGAGCGCTTGATTGGAAGCTTGTCTGGCGGTGAGCGTCAGGTTTCAGCGATTGCTCGCGCAGTTTATTTCGGTGCCAAGGTTCTGATTCTTGACGAGCCGACCGCAGCGCTGGGTGTCAAAGAGGCAGCTCACGTGCTTCGAATCATCATGCAGGCAAAGCACAAGGGCATTGCAGTGGTCTTGGTAACTCACAACGTGTCGCACGCTCTGACCGTTGGTGACCACTTTGCTGTTTTGATTCGCGGCGAAAAGGCCGATGACTTTGCCAAGGGTGAGCGCACCCGTGAGCAAATCACAGACCTCATGGCCGGTGGCGAGGCTATGGCTGAACTTGAAAAAGAACTCAGCGACCTCACCGGCACAATTAACCAAATCAACTAGGTCCGATACCTCTCGTGGTTTTCTGAACTCCTCCTTGGTTAGTGAAAGAGACAACAATCGCTCGGCTTCGGTCGGGCGATTGTTGTTTAACCATCGGGATTTTGACGGGACAGCGGGCAGATTTGCCTGATAGCGCTTGCGTAGTTCAAAGTTGCAGAAGAACCCAAACGACTCATTGAAGCACTAGCCTCGCAACAGGTTATTCAATACTATGTAAGGACATACTCACAAAGGAGTGACCATGAGCCAGAAGCCAGACCGCAACCTGGGCGTTGAACTTGTTCGCGCAACCGAAGCAGCCGCAATTGCCGGATCAGCCTGGATTGGACGCGGCGACAAGAATGCCGCCGATGGCGCGGCGGTCGATGCAATGCGTGAGTTTCTTTCAACAGTTGACTTCGCCGGCACCGTGGTTATCGGTGAGGGTGAAAAAGATGATGCTCCGATGCTCTACAACGGTGAAGTTGTCGGCAACGGGCACGGCCCAGAGTGTGATATCGCAGTTGACCCAATCGACGGCACCAGCGTCACCGCCGCTGGTCGCGCGCACGCGATCTCGGTGATTGCGGTTGCCGACCGTGGCTCGATGTATAACCCGGTTGACGTTTTCTACATGGACAAATTGGTCACCACCGGAGCTGGCCGAGGCGTGGTCAGCTTGGCACAGAGCCCTGCCGACAACGTTCGTGAGCTGGCCAAAGTGTTGGGCAAGCCAACCAGTGAAATCACCGTTGCTGTCATCGACCGTCCACGTCACCTAGGCCTTCTCGACGAAATCCGCTCTGTCGGTGCCCGCACCCGCCTGTTTCTAGACGGCGATGTCGCCGCCGGAATCCACGCTGTGACCGGTGCCGGAAACATCGACATGCTGCTAGGAGTTGGCGGCGCTCCAGAAGGAACCGTCACCGCATGTGCTGTGAAGGCGCTCGGCGGATACATGGAGGGTCGCATGGCGCCGCTCAACGCAGAGCAGTTGGCCAAGGCCACCGCTGCCGGCCACGATCTTGACCGCATCTTCACCCAGGATGACCTGGTCACCAGCGACAACACATATTTTGTGGCCACCGGCGTCACCGACGGCATGCTGCTCAAGGGGGTCAGCCGCGAGGGCAAATATGTGCGCACCGACAGCATCATCTTGCGCTCTCGCTCTGGCACCATTCGACGAGTTAGCGCCGATTATCTGGCTGAGCGCTGGCTGTAAATTTGCCGCTGCGGGAATCACCCGCAGCCCAAAACCCTTAACCTTTTTATTGTGAGCAAGGTAGAGGACGGCCCAGACTACGAGTCTGACGAAGCGGTTGCGCGCTGGGGTGCTGTGACCGTGGCCGAAGTTGCCGACAATCCGGTTCGCGCCAAGCACATCCCGTTCTATAAATTCACCTACTATCCAGATGTTCTAGACCTTAGAAAAGCTGGATATGAGGTTGAGAATTTTGCCTCGATTTTTGACCTGCTCGACGATGCCCACGTGCGTCATGCTCAGGCAGCCCACAAACTTTTGCACCTGCCGAGCGACAGCTTTGGTGGCCTGACCGATGCCGCCGGCGGAAACATGATCTGGACCCCGCGTCGAGCTCGCGAACTTGAGTTTCAGGTGCGCGCCGCAATGCACCGATTCGGCATGAGCGATGTTCCGACACTGCTTCGCCGGATGCTGGGCAAGGCTTTCCCGGGTGACTCGATGACCCACATCAGCGTTGACCTGCTGAACATTTTCTTTTGGGCGGCGATGGCCAAGGTGGCCCGCGACCTCAGCTGGCGCTCGCCGAACCTAGAGTTTGCCGCTGACTATCTTGAGTATCCGGTCAAGCGCGCATTCGCGATTTAAAACAAAACCCCCAGAACACTCTGGGGGTTTTGCACGTTCAGAACGCTAGTTAGCAAATGCTTCAATCGGTGGGCAGCTGCAGACCAGGTTGCGGTCACCAAAAGCCGAGTCAATTCGGCGAACCGGTGGCCAATACTTGCTCTTCATCTGGCCAGCAACCGGGAACACCGCTAGCTCGCGTGAGTACGGGTGGTTCCACTCTTCGACCAGGGTGCGTGAGGTGTGTGGCGCGTTGACCAGCGGGTTATCGTCGGCCGGCCAAACACCAGCACCAACCTTTTGGGCTTCTTCGTGAATCGAGAGCATCGCCGCAATAAAGCGCTCGAGCTCTTCGAGCGGCTCTGACTCGGTCGGCTCAATCATCAGGGTGCCCACCACCGGAAAACTCATCGTCGGTGCGTGGAAGCCATAGTCAATTAGACGCTTGGCAATGTCATCAACGGTCACGCCAAACTGGTCTTTGACCACGCGAGTGTCGATGATGCACTCGTGAGCGACCAAGCCGTCGTTGCCTGTGTAGAGCACCGGATAAGCGTGGCTCAAACGGCGAGCGACATAGTTGGCCGAAAGCACCGCGTTGGCAGTTGCGTTGCGCAGACCCTCGTTGCCCATCATGTGAATGTAGGCCCAGCTGATGATCAGAACGCTGGCGCTGCCAAATGGTGCGGCCGAAACTGGGCCGTATGAACCCAGGTCAACCGGCGACATTGAGTGACCAGGAAGGAACGGAGCGAGGTGCGCACGAGCGGCAACCGGACCAACTCCTGGACCACCGCCACCGTGAGGAATCGCAAAAGTTTTGTGCAGGTTGAGGTGTGAAACATCGCCACCGAACTTGCCGAACTTGGCAAAGCCAACCATCGCGTTGGTGTTGGCGCCATCGATGTAAACCTGGCCACCAGCCGCGTGCACGGCATCACAAATCGCAACCACGGTGTCTTCATAAACACCAAAGGTAGATGGATAGGTGATCATCAGTGCCGACAGCTTGTCGCCGGCTTCGGTGATTTTGGCGTGCAGGTCTTCGACGTTCACGGTGCCGTCATCGTGGGTGTCGACAACTACAACCTTCATGCCGGCCAGCACAGCCGAAGCCGCGTTGGTGCCGTGCGCACTAGACGGAATCAAGCAAACATCGCGCTGAACATCGCCGCGGCTCAGGTGATAACCACGAATCGCCAAAAGTCCAGCAAGCTCACCCTGGCTGCCTGCGTTTGGCTGCAGCGAGATGTTGTCATAGCCGGTGATGTCGGTTAGCCAGCCCGAAAGCTCACCAATCAACTCAAGATATCCAGCGGCATCTTCGGTCGGTGCAAATGGGTGCAGGTTGCCGAATTCTGGCCAGGTAACCGCTGCCATCTCGGTGGTTGCGTTGAGCTTCATAGTGCAAGAACCCAACGGGATCATGCCCTTGTCGAGCGCATAGTCATAGTCGGCAAGCTTCTTGATGTAGCGAAGCATCGCGGTTTCTGAGTGATAGGTGTTGAACACTGGGTGCTCAAGATAGCTGCTCTCGCGGTCTAGCCCGCCAAGACGGTTGGCCACAGCGCTCGAGGTCGAGGCAGCAATAATGCCGGCATCGCTAGCGCCAAACAGCTTGGCAATGGTCGCGATGTCTGACCACTCGCTGGTCTCGTCAACTGCAATCGAAAGCACCGACGAGCTAACCCGGTGCATGGTGATTTCGTGCTTGCGAGCGGCTTCAAAAATCGCATTCGCATCAACGCCAACCACACGAATTGTGTCGAAGAAGCTCTTGTTTTCAATTGCAACACCAGCACTCTCAAGAGCGGTTGCCAGAGCAACTGCCTTGTTGTGCACCTTCGACGCGATCGCCTTCAGGCCGGCTGGGCCGTGATAGACGGCATACATGCCCGCCATCACAGCAAGCAAAACCTGGGCGGTGCAAATGTTTGAGGTGGCGCGCTCGCGGCGAATGTGCTGCTCGCGAGTTTGCAGGGTCAGGCGATAGGCCGGGCTGCCATCGGCATCAACCGAAACGCCAACCAAACGGCCAGGCATGTTGCGCTCAAGGCTGTCGCGAACCGCAAGATAACCGGCGTGCGGGCCGCCATAACCCATCGGCACACCAAAGCGCTGAGTGGTGCCCACCACGATGTCGGCGCCTACTTCTCCGGGGGCCTGCAGCAAAGTCAGGGCCAGCAGATCGGCGGCAGCAATCGCCAAACCGCCGCGCTCGTGCGCAACGGCAAAGATGTCACCTAGGGCCTGAATGCGGCCTGATGCACCCGGATACTGCACCAAAACACCAAAACAATCGGCGTCGATTGAACCAGCGCCGGCAGCTGTATCAAAGTAGCGAATCTCGATCGACATCGGCTCAGCGCGGTGCTCGAGCAGAGCCTTGGTTTGAGGCAAGACATCGCTGTCGACAAAGAAGACATCTGCGCTCGAGCCGCTTGCGCGACGAGCAATCAGCATCGCCTCAACCGCTGCGGTGCCCTCGTCGAGCATCGAGGCGTTGGCGGTTTTCATACCGGTTAGATCGGTGACCATAGTCTGAAAATTAATCAGCGCCTCAAGTCGGCCCTGGCTAATTTCAGGTTGATAAGGCGTATACGCGGTATACCAGCTTGGGTTCTCCATGATGTTTCGCAAGATCACACCAGGGGTGTGAGTGCCGTAATAACCAAGACCGATGTATGACTTGGTGATGCGGTTCTTGCTTGAGATCTCACGAAGGCGCGCAATTGCCTCGTGCTCGGCAACGGCGGCAGGCAAGCTGCTGCCTCCCACAAACTTGATTGCGTCTGGCAGCGCGGCCGCCATCAAATCGGTCAGTGAGTCATAGCCCAACGCTGAAAGCATGTGCTTTTGGTCAGCGGCATTTGGGCCAATGTGACGCTGTTCAAAAGAGGTATACGCCTGGGTCAAATTACTCGCCAACCATCGCGTCGTATTCGGTTGAAGACATTAGGTCAGGCAGCTCGCTGAACTTGATCTTGATCAACCAGCCGGCGCCGAAGGCATCCGAGTTCACGGTCTCTGGCGCACCTGCAAGGTCACCGTTCACCTCAACAACCTCGCCGGTTAGTGGCGAATAAAGCTCGCTCACCGATTTGGTTGACTCAATCTCGCCAAAAATCTTCATGTATTCGGTCTTGGCACCAACCTTTGGCAGGTCAACGTAGACAACCTCGCCAAGTGCGTCAGCCGCATATTTGGTGATGCCGACAATCGCGGTGTCACCCTCGATAAGAACCCACTCGTGCTCTTTGGTGTATTTCAGGTTGGTTGGATTTGCCATTTTTTATCTCCTAGTGGGTGCTATTTCTTGCGCTTATAAAAAGGTGTTGCAACGATGGTGAGTTCTTGTCGGCTGCCACGAACGTCGGCTTCGATAACTGCCCCCGGTTCAATATTCGCCGATGTCGACACGTATGCCATCGCGATCGGGAATCCGAGTGTTGGTGACAGCGCGCCCGAAGTGATTTCGCCGATGGCGGCCTCTTGGCCAGCTTCGTGCAGGGTATAACCGTGACGAGCTGCGCGGCGGCCTTCACCCTTAAGACCAACCAGCTTGCGCTTGATTGGCGCGGCGGCGATTGCGGCCAGGGCGGCCTTGCCAACAAAATCAGTGTCGCGGTCGAGGCGAACCACCTTGCCGAAACCGGCCTCGTATGGGTTGTGATCGCGGTCGAGCTCTTGACCATAAAGCGGCATGCCGGCCTCAAGGCGCAGAGTGTCACGGCAAGCCAAACCGCATGGGGTTAGGTCGGAGCCGCCAGCCTCGAGCAGCAGCTGCCACATTTCGCGAGCATGGCCCGCCGGGGTGAAAAGCTCAAAGCCATCTTCACCGGTATACCCAGTGCGGCCAATCAGAATATCTATGCCACCAACCTTGCCGGCGGTGATGCTGTAGTAGCGGACCTCTGGCAGAGCAACCTCGGTGAGTGGCTGCAGAATTGCCTCTGACTGTGGCCCCTGCAGCGCAATCAGTGCCCAGTCATCACTTTCATCAACCACGGTGGCATCGGCAAAACCGGCCACGCGCTCGGTTAGGGCATCGACCACGTTGTGGCGGTTGCCTGCGTTGGCCACCACCATAAATTCTTCTTCGCCAAGGCGATAAACAATCAGGTCATCGATGATGCCGCCGTCTGGCTGCACGATCAGCGAATACTTGGCTTTCGAGATCGCGATCTCGCTGCTTGGGTTGACCAACGCATAGTCAAGAAACGCCGCGGCTTGCGGGCCGGTCACTCGAATCTCGGCCATGTGGCTGATGTCAAAAAGCCCGGCTGATTCACGAACCGCGTGGTGCTCAGCTAGGTCGCTGCCATAGCGAACCGGCATATCCCAGCCACCAAAATCGGTGAACGCAGCGCCCAAGGCAACGTGCTCTGGGTGCAAAACCGTCTGCTTCACGTGTTCTCCTTCAAGGGCACAGGGGCCCAAATTGTTGCAAATACATTTGACCAACTCGCTTGCCTTTCGACCGGCGACTAAGCCAAGAATCCTCTAATTAGCGATGCCGAACCCTCTAGGTGAGCCAGCATTGCCGCCGATGCCTTGTCAGGTTGACCGGTCAAAATTGCCATCACGATTTCTTCGTGCTGTTCGTTTGAGTGAGCCACGTTTGGTGGCAAAAGCGGAAACTCGTTGAGCAGCTCGTTGACCTTCATTCGAGACTGCGCGATCTGGTTGACCAGCGAGTTAGAGCGAGTTAGCTCGGCGATCAAAAGATGAAGTCGAGAGTCAAGACGGCGATAGTCGTCGGGCGATGCCTGTTTGGTTTCGACGTGCGCCTGATAGAGCGCATCGCGAAGCTCGCCGCTAAGTTCGGCTGAGGCAGCCTGATAAGCGGCGCCCGATTCGAGCACCGCGCGATAGGTCAACACATCAACGATTTCTTCGCGAGTGAACGACTGACGATTGATCAGGTCGCCGTCGCGGCCAATCATCACTGGGCCGGTCGGAATCGCGTCGGCAATGAAAGTGCCGCCATAGCGACCGCGGCGAATCACCAGATAGCCGGCATCGGCGAGTGAAGAAGTTGCGTCGCGAACGGTGTCGCGCGAGACGTCGAGAATTGTGGCCAGTTCGCGCTCAGGTGGCAGCTGCTCGCCCGGGTGAATTAGACCAAGCCTGATGGTCTGAAGCAAACGCTCGACGGTCTGTTCATATGCGTTGCCGCCGCGAATGCGGGTGAGCAAAAGTGAGCTGCTCACCAAGGGCGCAGACGACTCAGTCTCGGCTTGCAAGACTTCGAAGGCATCCATGTTTTTGTTCATTTTCGGTTCGGTTAGTGCGTTTGGTGCTTTTTTTCTGATGGTGCGTAAGGCACCTAACCCAAGACTTGGTCGGGCGATAATTCGGGGGAATGCTGCCCGACCAAGCCGCTCAGGGGAGAGGTGACATAAACGATTTATAGCGGGGTGACGTAGGCACCGCTGATGCCACCGTCTACCAAGAAGGTTGAGCCGGTGATGAAAGCGGCGTCGTCGCTGGCCAAAAAGGCCACCGATGCAGCAAGCTCTTCAGGCTTTGCAAAGCGACCGATTGGAATGTGAACCAAACGACGCTGAGCGCGTTCTGGGTCTTTAGCGAAAAGCTCCTGAAGCAGTGGGGTGTTCACAGGCCCAGGGCAAAGTGCGTTAACACGGATTCCCTGGCGCGCAAACTGCACACCTAGCTCGCGGCTCATCGCCAAAACGCCACCCTTTGATGCAGTGTATGAAATCTGGCTGGTGGCTGAACCCATAACTGCAACAAATGAAGCGGTGTTGATGATTGATCCGCTGCCCTGCTTGGTCATGTGACGAAGCGCTGCGCGGCAGCAAAGGTAGACGCTCTTTAGATTGACGTCTTGAACCTTCTGCCACGCTGGCAGCTCGGTGGTCTCGATTGAGTCATCGTCAGCTGGTGAGATACCGGCGTTATTGAAGGCGATGTCAAGGCGGCCATACAGCTCGACTGCGGTGTCGAACAGGTTGTTCACCTGAGCCTCGTCGGCCACGTTGACCTGCACAAATGATCCGCCAACCAGCTCGGCTGCAGCCTCGCCGGTGATTGGGTCCATATCGCCGATAACGACCTTGGCGCCCTCAGCGGCAAAGCGCTTTGCGGTCGCCAGACCGATGCCACTCGCGCCACCGGTGATAACGGCAACCTTGCCAGCTAGACGCTGGGTGAGGTCGATCTTCTCGATGCTCATCTTTTCTCCTTATTTATGTTGCTGTGTTGCATTTGGTGCCTTGCGGTTAGCCGCCCGGCATAAAACCCTTATTGCTCGGTGGTGATAAATACGTTCTTCTCTTCGGTGAAGTGCAGCGGTGCATCCGGGCCAAGTTCGCGGCCAAGGCCCGATTGCTTGAATCCACCGAATGGGGTGTTAAAACGCACGGATGAGTGTGAGTTCACCGAAAGGTTTCCACTCTCAACACCGCGAGCCACACGGATGCCGCGGCCGATGTCGCGAGTCCAGATTGATCCCGACAAACCGAATTCGGTGTTGTTGGCAATCTGAATTGCCTCGGCCTCATCTTCAAAGGTGTGCACGGCCACAATCGGGCCAAAGATCTCATCAGTCATGCAGCGATCGTTTAGGCCGTTCGCGATAACTACGGTTGGAGCGAAGAAGAAACCCTTGCCTTCAGGCGCCGAACCGCGGAATGCCACGTTGGCACCATCGAGGTATCCGCTTACCGAGTCAAAGTGGCTGCGTGAAACCAGCGGGCCAACCTCGGTTGCTTCGTTAGTTGGGTCACCGACCACAACACCCTTGACCGACTTCTCGAGGCCCTCCATAAATTTGTCGAGCACGCTGCGCTGAACCAGGATGCGGCTGCGCGCACAGCAATCTTGGCCGGCATTCTCGAAAACTGAATAAGGTGCGGTGGCCGCAGCCTTTTCAACATCGGCGTCAGCAAAAATGATGTTGGCGCTCTTGCCACCAAGCTCAAGAGTCACGCGCTTAACCTGGTCGGCAGCACCCTTCATGATCTGCTTGCCCACCTCGGTCGAGCCGGTGAAAACGATCTTGCGAACATCCTGGTTGGTAATAAAACGGTTGCCAACCACGCTGCCCTTGCCAGGCAAAACCTGAAATAGGCCCTCTGGCAAACCGGCCTGCAGTGCCAACTCGCCAAGGCGAATCGAGGTTAGGGGGGTCCACTCTGCTGGCTTCAACACCACTGCGTTTCCGGCAGCTAGGGCTGGGGCAAAACCCCAAGAGGCAATTGTCATCGGAAAATTCCACGGAGTGATTACGCCAACCACGCCAAGCGGTTCGTTGAAAGTAATGTCGATGCCGCCGGCAACCGGAATCTGCTTGCCCAGCAGGCGCTCAGGCGAAGCACTGTAATACTCGAGCACGTTGCGAACGTGGTTCGCCTCCCAGCGAGCCTGCGAAATCGGGTGGCCTGAGTTGCGCACCTCAAGGGCGGCCAGGTTCTCGATGTCGCCATCAACAGCCGCAGCAAAATCGCGAAGCGCCTTAGCGCGATCAGCGGGCGCAATGGCTGCCCATTTTTTCTGGGCAACTTTGGCGCGCGCAATTGCCTCGTCGGTCTGCTCAACACT
>JACCDN010300760.1_pt1 | contig 41129 bp, 39 predicted proteins | sample 7441691 | NCBI WGS metagenome assembly JACCDN01 (sample SAMN15323439, study PRJNA562643) | freshwater metagenome | isolation source: river surface water | place: USA:Blue River Watershed | collected 2017-08-16 | reverse complement strand
CTCGGAAAATTAAACCTCTTAATGAAGCCTTGGCCGGTGCAAAAGCTTGGTTAACTGGTCAAAGAAGAGAGCAGGCCGTAACGCGTTCAGATTTGCCCTTGCGTGAATTAGATGATGCAAGACAAATTGCCAAATACAACCCATTATTTGATTGGTCAGAGTCTGATGTTTGGGCGTATATCGACCATTACAAAGTGCCTGTCCATCCTCTGCATTTACAAGGCTATCCAAGTATTGGTTGTGAACCTTGTACTAGAGCAGTTAAAGCTGGTGAAGATATTAGGGCTGGACGTTGGTGGTGGTTGCAACAAGATAGTAAAGAGTGCGGTTTGCACGTGAAATGAAAAATATGAATCAAGATCAAAAAATACAAAACGAACATTTAGATTGGCTGGAAGCTGAATCTATTTACATCATTCGTGAGGTTGCAGCACAGTGTGCTAATCCTGCCATGTTGTTTTCCGGTGGCAAGGATTCAATTGTCATGTTTCATTTGGCAAGAAAAGCATTCCGCTTTGGCGCAAGACCGATTCATTTGCCTTTCCCTTTGTTGCATATTGATACCGGCCACAATTACCCGGAGGTTATTCAATTTCGTGATGAGATTGTGGCTAAAACTGGCTCTAAGTTACTAGTTGGTCATGTAGAAGACTCTATTCGTAAGGGCACAGTACGTTTGCGTAAAGAAACGGATTCACGAAATGCTGCACAAGCAACCACCTTGTTGGAAGCTATTGCAGAGCATCAGTTTGATGCTCTGATGGGTGGTGCTCGCCGTGATGAAGAAAAGGCTCGCGCTAAGGAACGTATTTTTTCTTTCCGTGATGAATTTGGTCAATGGGATCCTAAAGCCCAGCGCCCAGAGTTATGGAATTTATATAACGCACGTATTGCACCAGGTGAAAACATGCGTGTTTTCCCCATTTCTAATTGGACGGAACTGGATGTTTGGCAGTACATCGCACGCGAACAGCTAGATTTGCCAAGTATTTACTACGCTCACCAGCGTGAAGTGGTTCGTAAAAATGGCTTGTTGGTGCCTGTTACCGATATAACGCCTAAGGCAGCGGGTGATGTTAGTGAAACCATCAGTGTGCGTTTTAGAACTGTTGGTGACATTAGTTGTACTTGCCCAGTTCTCAGTACAGCAGCAAATGCGGAAGACATTATTAAAGAAACAGCTATCTCTGAAATTACAGAGCGTGGTGCTACGCGTATGGATGATCAAACAAGTGAAGCTTCAATGGAGCGTCGTAAAAAAGAGGGGTATTTCTGATGAGCCAAGGAGTTATTCGATTCATCACTGCTGGTAGCGTAGATGACGGTAAAAGCACGTTAATTGGTCGTTTGCTATATGACACCAAAGCAGTTTTAGCGGACCAATTATTAGCCCTATCTAAAACTAAGCATGCGCGTGTGACTGCCTCTGATGCTGCGGTTGATTTGGCACTTTTAACAGATGGTCTAGAAGCTGAACGTGAGCAGGGTATCACCATTGATGTGGCTTATCGTTATTTTGCAACTGCAAAACGTAAATTCATCGTTGCTGATGCTCCAGGTCATGAACAGTACACGCGTAATTTAGTAACGGGCGCATCTCAAGCTGACGTAGCTGTTTTATTGGTTGATGCCACTCGTGTTGATCTTTCTACGCAGCCAGCCGGCCTATTGGCTCAAACTAAGAGACACTCAGCGATTGTTCGTTTATTAGGTTTGCGCCACGTGGTTGTTGCTGTTAATAAGATGGATCTTTTAGGCTTTGATGAAAAAGTATTTAATGCCATCAAAGAATCCATTGAGGGTCTAGCGAAGACTCTGGGTTTGCCAACGCCACATCTGATTCCTGTTTCAGCATTGCAGGGTGACAACGTGGTTGATAAATCAGATAAAACACCTTGGTATCAAGGGCCTAGTTTGTTGCAATGGTTGGAAGGCTTGGATACAAGCGTGGTTCATCAAGTTCAAGGCTTAAGATTTCCAGTTCAATATGTGGCAAGGCAAGATGGAAGTGCAGCAGATGATTTCCGTGGTTACCTAGGACGCATTGAGTCTGGGAGCATTAAAAAAGGACAGAAGGTTCATATATTACCAAGTGGTTTGGAGGCCACGGTTTCTGAAATTCATGTGTCTAATGATCATCAAACAATGGGTGATGCTGCTGGTGTTGATGTCGCTAAAGCAGGTCAAGTGATTGCATTACGTTTGGCTGAAGACGTCGACATCTCAAGAGGTGATCTGATTGTTGCAGTCTCTGACTCTGACGCACCAACACTCAGCAAGCAAGTCTCAGCAGATATCTGTTGGCTTGATAGCGAGCCTTTATCTTTAGCGCGTAAATATATTTTGCGTCACACAACCAATACAGTATTTGCCAAAGTAAAAGGTATTCAACAAGTATTAGATGTTCAAACTTTGTCACATGGCACAGATATACATGCTTTGAATATGAATGAGATTGGTAGAATTGATTTGGTATTGCAAAAGCCGATTGTCACGGACTTGTTTGATGACTCACCAAGTACCGGTGCTTTTGTCTTGATTGATGAGGCAACCAATCATACGGTTGCAGCAGGCATGGTTCGAGCAACAGTTTGATCGCCTAATAATGGAAACGACATCCTCAACCCCTCATCTAGGTCAAGTGTATTTGGTTGGCGCAGGCCCTGGAGCTGCTGATTTAATCACTGTTCGAGGCGCACAATTATTGGCACGTGCGGATATCGTTTTCCATGATGCTTTAGTTGAAGAAGCGATGTTGGCTTACTGTCCGCAGGCTGAAAAAATTGCTGTGGGGAAGCGTTGTGGCAAACATTCTGCCGCGCAAAAGTTTATTAATAAGCGTTTGGTAGATGCTGCGCATAAACATCAAATTGTTGTGCGCTTAAAAGGTGGCGACCCAATGATCTTTGGTCGTGCTGATGAGGAGATTTCTGAGTTAGAGGCTGCAGGTGTTCAGGTGCATCTTGTCCCTGGTATTACGGCTGCATTAGCTGCAGCAGCGAGCTTAAAACAGTCATTGACTCTCAGAGGCGTGGCAAGAAGCGTTGCATTTAGCACCCAAGCAAAAGCAACAGATTCATCACAATTGCCATTACCAACGGCGGATACAGTTGTTATTTATATGGGTCGAGATGAATCGTCTTCGATTGCAGAGCAATTAATCGCTCAGGGACGTCCAGGATCAACGCCTGTGCGCATTATTGAATCCATTAGCACTGTGCGTGAGAGAAGTTTGGCTTTGACCTTGAGCGAGATGGCATCGGGTCAAGCTCTAGACTGGTTTGATGGCCAAGCGCCTGCTTTATTGCTAGTTGGTGCAGTATTTGGCAATCGCCTGCAAAACTCCGAGGTTCTCACCAACAGCAGGCTTAGCGCTTAACTGAAGCTTTGGATGCTTCTTTTGGCATTCATCAAGGATCGCAGGAAAATCTTTTCTGATGTGTCCGCCTTGTCCCAAGAAGACCGGTATAACCTCAATTTCAGAGTAAGCCTCTAGTACCAGTTGATCAATTACTTCTGGAAGGCTTGGACTCATTAATTCTAGGAAAGATAGTTCAACTCGACGTGCTGGTGATTCTGCCTGAATTATTTCTTTAATTTTGATAAAGGGCTCTTTCCAGCGTTCATCACGAGCACCGTGACCAAATAAAACAATTGCTTTTGTACTAGAGTTGCTCATTCTTAAACCTTTGATACCCAGCGAATGCCAAACATCGCTAGGATGAAATAAAGCAGAGCAGGTGTTGCTGCGCTAATCAGAGCAGGCCATTCACCTAGCAGGCCTGCATGAGAGAACAGACTATTAAATAACTGGAAGCTGATACCTAGCATGATGCCTCCGAATACCTTGTAGCCAATGCCACCGGATCTGGTTTGAAGATAAGCGAATGGCAGTGCTAATGCTAGCATCACCAAGATGGTGAAGGGGTAAATCACTTTCTTCCAGAAAGAGATGGCGTAGCGTTGGTAATCTTGTTTGTTATCTTTAAGGTGATTGATGTAGCTGAATAAATCAATAATCGATAAACGGTCTGGTTTGATAAGAAGTGCACCTAATAGTTGAGGGCTAACTTCTGTTTCAATCTCTAGTTGATCAGACTTTTTGATTTGGGTTGTAAAGCTCGGATCTAATCTTGAACTATTAGCAATTTCACTAAATCTTGTTTCTGTGACCTGATTTAATCTCCATTGGCCATTACCAATGAACTCAACTGTTTCAGCTGTTCGGCTGAGTAAGAGGCGGTGGTTGGCATCAAATTCATACATTCTGAAACCTTTGATGGTTTGATTCTTCTCCAGCGAGCCCACGTTGATATAGCGAATGCCATCTTTCACCTGACCTTTTCCATCGCTGTCACGTAATTTATCTTTAATCCATGCGCCTGAGCGGAACTCTAAAACCTCTTTGCCTTGATTAATGGCAGCAAGGCGTACATTCTTGGAAAGACCTTCCGTAAATGGGCCAAGTACTTCACTCATCAAGAGAATCAAAAATGCAATTGGGATTGCAATTTTCATGAGAGTGGCTAATGACTTCCTAGTATCTAAGCCGGCAATGCGCAAAATCGTGTACTCCGATTGAGCTGCCATATTCGCCATGACGTAGATGCCGCCAATTAAGCCAGCTATCGGGATAATTTCTACAAGTCGGCTGGGCACTCTTAATAAAACGGTGATAAACGCCCAGAAGATGGTGTAGCTTGGGGTTAAATCACCCATTTCAGCAATGAAATCAAAGAATATAAATAAAGAGATCAGCGCAAATAAAATAAATAAAAATGCTAGATAAATTTGCTTCGCTAAATAGCGCTGATATACAAGCGGAAATAACTTATGCCACATGTTGATTTCCTCTTGCTGCTTTGTTGCCTAACCAAAGCCTATATCGACCATAAATTGTGATGGATCTGTTTTGTCTGTACCAAATAAAACCAAGGCCAATCAGCGCTACTGTTACATGAAGTACCCAGGAGCCAATGGCAAATTTGAATTTACCTGTACTAACCCAGGCTTGCATTAATTTGAGAAGATTAGAGTATGTGAAGTAAATTAAGACTGCCATGATTAATGCTGCATACCGACCTCTTCGAGGATCAATGTATGACAAAGGAATAGCAATGATGGCGAACACAATGGCCATTAAAGGTAAACCAATGCGCCAAACGATTTCACCCAGATGGGTGGGTGTTAAATCGCTTAGTAGCTCCCAAATTGGCATCAGTTTGGGGCTGTTAACGATTGGATCAACGACTTTACCTTCAAGCTTGACTGTGTAACGACTAAATTCAGTGATTCTGAAATCTTTCTGACCTGGAGTACCTTCGTAGCGCCGTCCTGCTTCTAGAATTAGATGCTTTTCTCCAGCACTTGTATTTTCGATATAGCCTTGCTTTGAGACAGCAACTAATTGTTTATTTTTGCCAAAGTCAGTTACAAAAATATTTTTAAAAGTATCATTTTCAGGATTCATACTTTCAATGAAGAAAACACGATTATTGCCAGATGATTCTCTGAATTGTCCGGGTGCTAGCATTGAGATGTCATCACGTTGTTGAAAGCGTTGCTTGATGACAGCTGATTGTTCATTGGCCCAAGGTGAAACAAAAATAGAAAGTGTGCCAACCGCAATACTTAAGGGGATTGTGAAACTTAGGATTGGTTTCAGAATTTTAAAGAGGCTCATACCAGCCGTTTGCCAAATGACCATTTCTGAGTCTTTGTACCAGCGAGTAAGAACCATCAAAACAGCGACGAAGAGGGATGCTGTCAGCAAAATAGGGAGGTAATTGATCATCCCAAGGCCAATTAAAACAATGGCATCTTTAGGGTTTACAGCGCCACTTGCAGCGTTTCCTAGAACTCTGATCATCAAGTTAGTTAAAACAAGGGTGACCAAAACCATGAACACCACACCTGTGGTGAAATTGAGTTCTTGTCGTAGGGCTCTTTTAAAGATCATAAAAAGCGAAGCTGGGCGATAATCAAGGGTATTAAAAACTTCCCTTGTATAAAGGAAAAGCATATGGAATGTAGCACGAAAGTATTCGTAGAGGGGGCTTTAGGTTCTAAAGCCCAAATGAGTCAGCCAGTAGGTTGTTTGGTAGTGGCTTTTGCCGGCCGTCATTTAAAGCTTCCTAAGAAGCTCACTGGTTTATTGGGAAGCCTTAACGCAGCCACTCATGGTGCTATTGCAAAAGCAATCGAGCATGGCGATTTAGACTCCCACGCTGGTAGCCATTTGCTTTTGAATTCAACGGATGCCTGGTCAAAATTAGGCCTAAAGGCTGAGCGTTTGCTCTTGGTCTGTACAGGCGATGATTCAAAACCTGCTAAATCTAGTCAAACGGGTCAGGAATTCTCTAAATGGTTAGGTAGTGGCTTAAAAGCGCTGGTGGCTACTCCTGCTAAAGATGCCTTGTGGGTTTTTGAAGAATTTTCGGCTAAAGATGGCTTATCTCAAGCTCGGCTACTAGTGCAATTGGCTAAAGAGCAGTTATATAAGTTTGGTGCAAGACACCCATCTTTTAAAACGAAGCCTGTAGAAAAGTCTCCAAAACTTAAAAAGATTTCTCTTGCTAGCACTGCAAAAAATAATAAGGACTTACAAAAAGCCCTCGCTGAAGGTTTGGCCATTTCTAACGGTATGGATTTAACAAAAGATTTAGGCAATTTGCCGCCTAATATTTGCACGCCAAGCTATTTGGGTCAGACAGCCAAAAAACTAGCTAAAGATTTTGGTTTTAAAGTTGAGGTCATGGGTCGCAAGGAAATCGAAGCTCTTAAGATGGGTGCTTTTCTGGCGGTAACTCAAGGTGCTGTAACGCCACCTCAATTTATTGTGATTCGCCATCAAGGTGGTGCTGCTAAAGATGCTCCAGTTGTTTTGGTGGGTAAAGGCATTACTTTTGATACGGGTGGTATTTCATTAAAGCCTGGTGAAGGTATGGATGAGATGAAGTACGACATGTGTGGTGCTGCATCTGTGTTGGGTACCATGCGTGCTATTGGTGAACTAAAGTTAAATAAAAATGTGATTGGCGTTATCCCAACTTGTGAAAACATGCCATCTGCTCACGCTACTCGTCCTGGTGATATTGTGACAAGCATGTCTGGTCAGACGATTGAGATCTTAAATACAGATGCTGAAGGTCGTTTGATTCTATGTGATGCTCTGACATATGTAGAACGCTTCAAGCCAGCTGCAGTGATTGATATTGCCACTTTGACCGGAGCGTGCGTGATTGCTTTGGGTGGCGTGCATTCTGGATTATTCTCAGATGACGATGAGTTAGCTGAAGGTTTGCTCACGGCAGGTAAATACTCTCAAGATACAGTTTGGCGTATGCCTCTGGATACAGCTTATCAAGAGCAGCTGAAATCTAATTTCGCTGATATGGCAAATATCGGTGGCAGACCTGCTGGTAGTGTCACAGCAGCTTGTTTCTTAGCGAGATATACAGAGAAATACACTTGGGCTCACTTAGATATTGCTGGTACTGCTTGGAAGAGTGGTGCTGCTAAAGGTGCTACTGGTCGACCGGTGCCACTGTTGGTTAATTATTTATTAGCTTGAGAGCTGGAATAAGGTTCATTGAGATTTATGGCAAGAATAGATTTTCACAGTCAAGTTAATAACAAGCCTCAATATAGTTGCCGCTTGATTAGAAAAATCATGGCAAGTCCTAATGAGGCAACGCCTATGAGGAATATTGTTGTTGTTGGCTCTAAAGATTTTCTAAAACAATTAGATGAGCAGTTATGGTCTTTCAGTGCAGTTGATTTTCTGCCTCATGCCTGGGGTAGTGATGACTTTGCTGCAGAAACCCCCATCGTATTTTTAGAAAGTTTTGAAGCTGATGAGTTGGACTACTTACCTCATGGTGATGTCTTGATTCATGTGGGCCGCGATTTACCAAAATCAGTAGAAGCTCTAGCAAGTCGATTCCCAAGAATTGTAGAAATTATTTCAACGGATGAGGTTGATCGACAAGCAGGACGTGACCGCTATAAGGCCTATCGAGATCAAGGGCATGAATTGCATAACTTTGATCAAACTGGTTAATAAAATATCTAACAGAAATCAATAATAGCCATGGCATTGATGCACCCACAATTTGACCCTATTGCATTGAGCATCGGACCCTTAGCCATTCATTGGTATGGGCTCATGTATTTGCTTGCCTTTGCACAGTTTCTTTTATTAGGTCGGTTACGTTTAAAGCAAGCTGGGGTTGCTCAGCAAGATTGGACATATAAAGCTCTAGAAGACCTTTTATTTGCTGGTGTAGTGGGCGTCATTTTGGGTGGGCGTTTGGGCTACATTATTTTTTACATGCCCGGTCATTATTTGGCACATCCATTGGATGTTCTAAAGGTGTGGGAAGGTGGTATGTCTTTCCATGGCGGTTTCATAGGGGTATTGGCTGCCATGCTCTGGTGGGGAAGTAGAAATAAAAAAACTTTTTTTGAGGTGACTGATTTCATTGCGCCACTTGTGCCATTTGGTTTGGCATTTGGTCGTTTAGGGAACTTTATCAATGGCGAATTATGGGGAAGACCAACCGACCTCGCATGGGCCATGATATTTCCTCAAGCAGGTGATATGGTGGCTCGCCATCCCTCTCAGTTGTATCAATTATTGGGCGAAGGTTTGTGCTTAGGCTTTGTCTTATGGTGGTATGCGTCCAAACCTAGAGCTCTAGGTCAGATCTCTGGTGTCTTCTTGTTAGGCTATGGCTTTTTTAGATTTTTGGCTGAATTTGCCCGTGAGCCAGATACCTTTCTAGGCTTATTAAGCCTCGGCCTATCGATGGGGCAATGGTTATCCATCCCAATGCTGCTGGCTGGTGTGTATTTGATTTTTAGACAATCACACAAGATTTAATTACTAGATCTAGGTATTTCCTAAGTGTTTTCCCTTTTTAAGGGTTAGCACCTATGTATTCAAAAATGTATACAAAATACATTGTGTACATGTCCTTAAAAATTGTTAAAACAGCACTCTATGTTGAAGTCACCGAGCGTTTGCGCTCTATGGTGGCTAGTGGTGTTTTGAAACCTGGTTCTTGGATTGATGAACAAAAGTTATCTGAAGAGCTGGGTGTTTCTCGGACACCTTTTCGTGAGGCTATTCGCATCTTGGCTTCTGAAGGTATCTTGAGAATTGAGCCACGCAAAGGTTGTTACGTCACTGAGCTGACCGATAAAGATTTAAACGAGATCTTTCCTTTGATGGCTCTCTTAGAGGGGAGATGTGCTTATGAAGCAGCAGAAAAAGCCAGTGAAGCAGATATTCGTTCTTTAGAGTCTTTACACATTCGTTTGAAGAAATGTGCGGCTGCAAAGAATATTGATGACTACTACGTCACCAATAGAAAAATTCATGAAGCTATTCAGAGTCTAGCTGGTAATGAGTGGCTGGCCAATATGGTGAATGATTTGCGACGAATACTTAATCTCTCGCGTCACCGCAGTTTGCACCATAAGGGGCGTATTGAGGAGTCTTGCCAAGAGCACTTGTCTATTTTTGAGGCATTAAAAATCAGAAATGCTCAGCAAGCTGAAGAGTTGATGAAAACCCATATCCTAAGACAGCGAGAAGTTCTTAAACATCTAAAATCTTTGGAAGCTCTAAGCGCATGATTCTAGATAATCTTCTTAAAGCCAGACATTTCACAAAAACAGTGAACGCAACCAAGCGCCTTTTATCAGAGCGTGGCGAATCAAATGCGGCTAGCATGGCTAGTGATGTTATTGAAAACTTTAATGCGCTTGAAGATGACCAAAGAGCTGAGTATTTCCATTATTTGGCTGATAAATTTAATCCAAGCCCCGCAGATGTTTTGAGTGCTGCTCAAATTTATGCTTCTAGCCCTAATGCTGATAATTTGGTTTGGTTGATGAAAGTAACAGAGGCACCAAGGCAAGAGCTGTTGCGTCGATTAAATCGGGCGCCAGGCGGCACAAGCATGATTGTTGATATGCGCCATCAACTTTTAAAGTTACTGCACAAGAAGCCAGAATTAAAAGCAGTTGATGCTGATATGCAACATCTTTTAACTTCTTGGTTTAATCCTGGATTTTTAAAGATGCACCAGGTAGATTGGAAGTCCCCGGCGCATATTCTTGAAAAGATTATTCAACATGAGGCTGTTCATGAAATTGATGGTTGGGATGATTTGCGTCGCCGACTTCAGCCAGACCGCCGTTGTTTTTCATTCTTTCATCCGCAGTTATCTGAAGAGCCCCTCATTTTTGTGGAGGTGGCGTTACTTCCTGAGATTCCTGAAGCCATTGAGCCTTTAGTGAATAAGAAGTCTGAGGTCATTGAACCCAATCATTACAAATGCGCTATTTTCTATTCGATTAGTAACTGTCAGCCTGGCTTGCGCGGGGTTTCGATGGGTAACTTCTTGATTAAGCGAGTTGCTGAAAGTTTGAAAAAAGAATTTCCCTCTTTAAAAACTTTTTGTACTTTGTCGCCAATTCCGGGTTTTATGGAATGGCTTACAGCGAATCAAGATTTAAGTTCTGATGATATTAAGCCGGCAGTCTATGAAAAGGTTCAAGAGGCTTATAAAGCTCTCAACCTTAAAGAAAAATCTTGGAATGAGCACTTGCAGTCAGGTTGGCGCCCTGACACTGCTACAGCAAAAGAAAAGGAAGCTTTAATGAGTTTATGTGCTTTTTATTTGATGACCCAATCATCAAAAAGAGGCGGTAACTCAGTCGCTAAATTCCATTTAGGTAATGGTGCGAAATTACACAGAATTAACTGGGCAGGAGACTTATCAAAAAAAGGTATTAAGCAATCAGGTGGTTTGATGGTGAATTACTTATATGACTTAGATAACGTGGAAGATAACCACGAGCGTTTTGTTAATGGAGAAATTATTTATTCAAGATCAGTTTCACAACTAATTTGATTAATAATTTTTATACAGATTATTTAACTGGAGTACGAGGAGACAAATATGAAAAAACCAGTAAATGTAGTAGGTGTGTTGAGTACGGTAGTTGTTGCTTTGGGCTTGGTTGCTGGCTCAGGTGCGGCTTTGGCCGATCCTAATTGGCCAAGTAAGCCAATCACAATCGTTGTGCCTTTCCCGGCTGGTGGTGGAACAGATGCATTTGCAAGACCTTTATCTGCTCAACTGACCAAGCAGCTTGGCAAACAAATTGTGATTGATAACCGCGGTGGCGCTGGTGGCACTTTGGGTGCTGGTATTGCAGCTAAAGCGGCACCAGATGGCTACACATTCTTTATGGGTGGTGCGCACCATGCGATTGCTCCTTCTATGTATCCAAAGTTGGACTACGATATTGAAAAGAGCTTCATACCAGTGATGTTGCTTGCAACACCTCCACAAGTCGTGGTGGTTAATGCTCAGCGTGTTCCTGTGAACGATCTTAAAGGCTTTATCGAGTACGCAAAAAAGAACCCAGGTAAGTTGAATTACGGTAGCGCTGGTAACGGAAGTTCTCACCATTTAGCTGGTGAGCTATTCAAAATGCAAACAAAAACTTTCATCACGCACATACCATATCGTGGCGCTGGTCCAGCATTGGGTGATTTAATTGCTGGTCAAGTAGATATGATGTTTGATGGTTTGGGTTCATCATCTCAACATATTAAGAGTGGAAAGATCAAAGCATTGGCGGTTGCCGCTAATAAGCGTTCTGCAGCTTTCCCCGATGTGCCAACTGCTGCTGAAGCTGGTGTGCCTGGTTACATTGTAAGTACTTGGTACGGCTTATGGGCTCCTAAGGGAACTCCAAAAGACGTGGTCGACAAAATGACTGCTGAGGTAACTAAGGCTCTAAATAGCCCAGAGTTAAAAACTTCATGGTTGAACAACGGTTCAGATACGCCCAACTTAACTGGAGAAGCTTATGGAAAATTTGTTTCTGCAGAAATCAAACGTTGGGGTGATGTAGCCAAGTCATCTGGCGCAAAAATGGATTAATGATTAATGGGGGGCTTGCCCCCTGGTTAATCCCTGAGGTTGATATGAATTTATATACGTTATTAGAGAGTGGCTTCCCAAAAGACAAATCATCGTGTGCTATTGAAACGCATGATGGTTTGTATTACAGCTGGGATGACCTAGAAAAAGCAACTGCAAAGATTGCCAATTTGTTAATTGGACTAAGTTTGCCAGAGGGCTCAAGAGTGGCTGTCCAGGTTGAAAAATCACCAGAAGCTTTATTCTTATATTTGGCAACACTCAAGGCAGGTTTGGTTTACTTACCACTTAATACGGCTTACCAATCTGCAGAGATGGAATATTTTGTCGGTAATGCTGAGCCTGCAGTGCTTATTTGTAGTCCAAAGAATCACTCATGGATTGCTCAAGTAACCGAAAAATCTGGCACTAAACATGTATTTACTTTAGGTGAAGATAGATCTGGAACTTTATTAGAGGAGGCTGGTAAACAATCCAGTCAATCTAAAACAGTTAAACGATCTGACGATGATTTAGCTGCTATCTTGTATACCTCTGGTACGACAGGAAGAAGCAAGGGGGCGATGTTAAGCCATGGCAACTTGGGCAGTAATGCTAAGGTGCTTCAAAAGTTCTGGGCTTGGCAAAAAGGTGATGTGTTATTACACGCGTTGCCTATCTTCCACGTCCATGGTTTATTTGTAGCTTCTCATGGTGCTTTACTCAACGGCAGCAAAATGATTTGGTTGCCTCGTCTTGATACAAAAGAATTAATCAAGCATATGCCACGATCAACCATCATGATGGGTGTGCCAACTTTCTACGTACGTCTGTTGTTAGATCCAACATTTACAAAGAAAACTGTTAAAAATATGCGCTTGTTTGTTTCTGGATCAGCGCCATTGTTAACTGAGACTTTCAATTCATTCCAAGAGCGCACGGGTCATACGATTTTGGAACGCTATGGCATGAGTGAGACGGCAATGTTGGTTTCTAATCCCTACAAGGGTAAGCGTATTGGTGGATCTGTGGGTTTGCCATTGCCGCAAACCAAAGTTCGAATCATCAAAGATGATGGCCAATTGTGCGACGTTAATGAAATTGGTAATGTTGAAGTGAAAGGCCCTAATATTTTTAAAGGCTACTGGCGGATGCCTGAAAAAACCAAAGAAGAATTTACTAAAGATGGTTGGTTTAAAACAGGTGACGTAGGTCGATGGGGTGGTGAAACAAGTGCAGGTAAGGTGCCTGATTCATATCTCTGTATCGTTGGACGAAGCAAAGATTTAATTATCTCTGGTGGATATAACGTATATCCAAAAGAAATCGAAAGCTTCATTGACGATATGGCAGGTGTTGATGAGAGTGCTGTAATTGGTATTCCACACCCTGATTTTGGTGAAGCAGTATTGGCTGTTGTTGTTGGTAAGCAAGGTGTCAAACTCAACCCTGAATCAATGATTGCTGATCTAAAAGGCAAGATTGCTAACTTTAAAGTGCCAAAACGCATTGTGGTTGTTTCTGAGTTACCTCGGAACGCAATGGGTAAGGTGCAAAAAAATGTATTACGACAAAGCTATAGTTCTTAATCAACACCTTGTAAAAAGGCCTCATTGAATGAGGCCTTTTTACTTCTATCTAAGCAAAGGAAGGTGCTAATTAGGGTGTTTAATAAAGCCCCAAGCTTGTTAGCCCCTTATTAAGCATATAGCCAGATAAGGCAATTAGAACAATGGCAAATACTTTTTTAAGTTGAGCAACATTGAGTTGATGCGCAACCTTTGCCCCTAGTGGCGCAGTTGTGACGCTGGCTAAGGCGATACATAGAAGTGCTGGAAGATAAATGTAACCCAATGAGCCTTCTGGCAAATTAGGGTTGCCATAACCGCTAAAAATATAACCAATAGCACTTGCTAGAGCAATTGGGAAGCCCAGTGCTGCAGATGTAGCCACAGCGCTATGCATGGTGACGTTGCACCACAACATAAAAGGCACTGATACAAATCCACCGCCTGCCCCAACAAGGCTAGATAAAAAGCCAATAAATGTACCCACTCCAAACATCCCGCCTCGTTCAGGTAGGGTTCTGCTGGCCTGCGGTTTTTTATTACGAAGCATTTGATAGGCAGAAAAGCCTACAAAGCTTGCAAAAATAAAGGATAGCCATGATGTTTTTAATAAAGAAAATAATTGGCCACCGCCAAGCAACCCGCCAATGAGTATTCCTGGGGCAAGAGTGATGACAATATCCCAGCGGACTGCGCCACGTTTGTGGTGAGCTCTTACCGAGGATAAAGACGTAAATAAAATGGTTGCCATAGATGTTGCGATCGCGATGTGCACAATACTTTCAGGGGGGAAGCCATAGATAGAAAATAAAAATGTTAGAAAAGGAACTAACATCATCCCGCCGCCAATGCCTAACAGGCCAGCGCAAAAACCTGTAAAGCTACCAAGTGCAATCAGAGCAGCTATTTGTATAAGAGTCATTTGAATTTATTTCTATTTATATTTGTAAAATTGATGATTAATGTAAGCGACCAAATCAACTTCATCTTCTGGAAATAAATCTAAGCGTAATTCGGTGTTACACATGCCCACCATACTTTTTACTTTGTCTAGATCTTTTGCTTTTCGGTCAAGGCGTGTGTAAATAATATCGCCATTACCAAGACCTGATTTTTCCGCATGACATTGATAGCACTTAGCTTGATGAAGAGTTTTGCCATTTTGGATATCTGCTGCCTGTGCAAAGTTGCTCAAAAGGCATAAGGTGAGAAGCAATTGGATTTTTAAAATTTGATTGATACGCATGCCAGTCCCCCTCTGTTAATAGAATTCCCCACCTTGGCCGCTAGGCCGTCATCCTGAACCCAGTAGGTTCAAGGCGGCATGGCAATAGCGCTTCGGGTGCACCAAGTTTTTCAGGGAGAACATTACCCAAAGTAATGCTCTATGAACAACGAGGCGCTCGCGCCCACACTATATGGCCCACACCAGATGCTTGCGCATCGGTTCAAGGAACTATTGGCCTTGGCGTGCCAGGTAGGGAAAGCAGTTTCAGTGCAGCGTCAACAGAAGCTTCGATCTCATCCACTTTATTTTGCAATAGAGTAACTTGGTCGACGCTAGCCCCTGGATTCTCTGTTTGACTGAGATTCATTTTGGCAGCTTGCAGGTCGCCAGCCAATTTAATGGCGGTCATGATGGCGGCACGCTCTATGCTGCGGTTACCAGCTGATAGTGCTGCTTCTAATTGTTCATCAACAATAGCTGCGGCAGCACGAAGGCTTGTTTCATGTTCAGGTGTTGTTGCAAATGCAAACTTTTGACCAGCTAGGGTAATTTCGATGCGATGTTGGCTCATTGATCACCCTCTGGAGCTGAGGCTAAAAGATCAAGTTGACCTGTGTCGCCTGGGGTAGGTAATTTATTCAAGATACTTTGAATGCGATTTTGCGCATCTTCGATCTTATCTTCTAGCGCTAAGCGCTCTTTATGTGTTTGCTCTACAGCAGCCAAAAGTGCCTTAGTTTTACCTTCTAAGCGCACAAGACTATCTTGCAAACGAGTATGTGAGTTGTTTGTAAGTTCTGACATAGGTACATTGTATCCATATCCAGGAATCCTTCAAGAATTAAAAAACCCGCCATTGGCGGGCTTAGTTTGATGGAAAAATCTTAGAAAACATACCTTCCGGTTAGGTTAAATGTTCTTCCCAGTGTTGGGTAAACAGTATGTTGATAGAGCGGAAGGTAGCTATCTTTGTAAATCCCGTAATCATATTGTTTTTTATTCAGCAAATTATTGATGCTTGCAGTCCAATCCCAAGATTTTTGTTTGAAGTTATATCTTGCATCTAGGTAATGTTGCTTAGATGTTTGATTTTGGGTATTCAAGTTGTCCCCGGAGAAATAAGACTTGCCCACAGTCCTGTGGGAAATATCAAATATCTCATGTGGATTGACTTTAATCTCTAGACCAATCATTCCTGTGTAATTTGGAACGCTAGGTGGTGTTTTGCCCGCATACGTTCCAGCTAAGATTTTCGAGTTAATCGTTTGAATTTGACCCCTTAGCGTTGCATGACTGGTGATAACTTGTCTTCCATTTGCAATGATGCCGTTTCTTTTGGAGGAGGGGTAGTTACCATTTCCATAAATATTTTCATCATAGCCAATTTCATTGGTTATATCACTTGTGTAATAGATGAGAGCGAAATCTTGGCTGATATTTTTGTATTTAAAACCCAATTCATTATCAATTGATGTTTGCGGTTTTAAAGGAGTCACCGAACGCCAGCTAACTTCAGTTAATTGATAGTTGTCATCAGCATTGGGAAGCCTGTAGTTCTTTCCATGCTTGGCATAAAGCTGAATTTTTTCTATGGTTTTTGTGTATTGAATGTTGTGTGCAGATACTCTTTGAGCATCGCTACCTTGTTCGGCAGATCCATAGATAAACGCATATTTGCTTTGCTTGAAATGTTCAGTTCGATAACCAGTTGTTAGTCGATCCTCTGGGTTTATTATCCAGTCTGAATTTAAGTAGAAGCCACTTGTTGAGTGTTTATTTTTTGCAGAGCTGGGGTCATAGTTTGAGTTTGGCACATCTCTACCATAATTCCAGTCTAGCCAATCCCAGCCTAGAGTTAACTTATTGCCTTCAAGCAAGTAGTCATCAATCTTTACTCTTGGATTAATTTGCCTAGTTTTTGAGCCATTATTTAAAGTTGAATACGAATTACCTGGGTAGGGGCTTGTTGCTGTGCAATATCCATTTGGATATGAAACTAGGTTGTCATTTTGATCATATCCAGTTAAAGGGTCGTAGATTTGACACTTATCCTTGTCATAACTCCAATGACTGTGCTTGTTTCTCTCAGTGATGTCCAGAGCATATTCGGCTTTATCAATTTTTGTTGAAGCAAAAAAGGTGATGTTGCTAGATTCTGCTGTGTACTGTTCCGAGTAAATAGATTGTTGCTTTGATCTTGAGTTGGTATTAACCCAAGCCAGAGGAAGGGTGCCAACTAATGAATTTCTTTGTTCATCGGCAAATACCCTTAATCCAGCAGTTGTTAAATGATTGGGTTGCCACTGAATAATTCCACCCGCTGATTGAGAAGCGGTTTGATTGGAGTCTCGATATCCTTTTGAGTTATTAGTGCTTCCAAAAACAGAAGCGCTGATATCACCGAATTTTTTGGATGTATATAAGTTTGATTGATAGGAACCGTAGCTACCTGCCCCAGCGGAAATAACTGTCAGGTTGTCTAAATTTTTCTTGGTAATGATATTAATGACACCACCGTTTGCTCCGTCACCATATAAAACGCTATTACCACTCCGGGTGATTTCAATTTGTTCAATTGCTTCAATTGGAATGAGAGATATTCTTGCTGAGGATTGCTCATTCTCTGAAATTCTTACTCCATCCAGTAAGACAACAATATTATTGTCTGCTGCATCACCAAAACCACCCATGTCAATGCTAGCGTTGGCATTTCCGTATAGATCTTGTCTAACCGACAAATTACCTAATTTTTTTAATACATCAGCTACATTGGTTAACCCACTTTTTTGTATGTCAGTGGCGGTAATTAAATTTGTTTGAGGTAATGTGTTTGAGGCTGCTTCCTGAAATCGGGACCCATAAACGGTTACTGCCTGTAAATCTGTATTTGTTTGTGCTTGTGTTGTCGATGCAAGAAAAATGATAGCCGCTGTGACAAGAGGCTTTTTATTAAAAGACATGAATGCATACTCCAATAAGACAGCTATTTTTCTAATAGCTATCTGTTGCTCTGGTCACACCCCGAACCAGTATTAACAATGTCATGCCAAAGGAGTTATTCAAGACAAGCTTGTATGCCACTCCCCGTAGCATGACCACCAAATAAGAGGGCTGGTTTCCGGGCTGATGAGTTCCTTTGCAGATTGCTTAGCTACCTTCCCAGATAAATAATCCAGTGGTTTCTTGCTTCGCATGCTCATTGACCGTTGCGGGGGCAGCGTCAGATTTGTTTTCACTCACTGACTTCCCATTTAATCAACTTCCTATTGAAAGTTGACACCACACTTACTATCTTTTAATTGTTCAAAAGATGCCACATTTTAACATTTGTATATCTTAGAACCCTGTATATTGCGGTTTATGAAGAAGTTGCATTTATTCCTCTTATTAATGTTGTTTGCAATTCTATGCATTTGTGCTGCTTTATCGATCGGCAGCGTTTCTAATGCTGATGCCACCATCATTTACCAATTAAGACTACCAAGAGTTCTGGCAGCGTTTGCTGTTGGAGGTCTCTTAGCGATGTCAGGTAGTCTTTTACAAGTTCTCACACGTAACCCTTTAGCTGAACCATCGGTTCTGGGGGTCTCAGGTGGTGCTTCGGTGGGCGCATTGGCGGTTTTAATGCTTGGTGGGGCTGGGACATTTTGGGTTGCTGGTGGCGCGTGGTTGGGCGCTATTGTTGTGATGTTGCTACTTTGGGGATTGGTGGGTGGATATGCCACCCATCCATCAAGACTTTTATTGGCTGGGGTCATGATTGCAACTGGTTGTGGAGCAATAAGCACCTTGATGATTGCGTTTGCTTCTAATGTGGCTATGCCAGGAATGATTCATTGGCTGATGGGTGACTTGGATTCAGTCACAAGCCTCGAAGCTGTTGGCGCTGTCTTGGGTGTGTGGCTTTCAGTGTTATTGATTGTGTGGAAGCTATCACCAAAAATTCATTTGCTGCAATTAGGTACTGATAAGGCAATCACTTTAGGGATTGATGTTACTTACATACAGTGGATGATGGTTTTCTTGTCAGCACTTTCTGCGGCAGCAGCAGTATCTATTGCAGGCTCTATCGGCTTTGTTGGTTTATTGGTGCCCCATGTTTTAAGAGCTTTGATTATTAAACAGTACGGCCCAGATCAAAAATTCTTATTGCCTGCCTCTGCATTATTAGGCGGCGCATTCTTGGTTCTGTCTGATATGTTTGCAAGAACAATCATTGCCCCAGCGCAATTGCCAGTAGGGGTTATTACGGCCTTGATTGGTGTGCCAAGTTTCTTATGGCTTTTGTCTAGATTGAGGCATTGGAGTTCATAATGAATCAATCATCCTCATCTATTATTTTAGAAACTAAGAATTTAGATATTCAAGTTCCGGGAAGAACTTTAATTAAAGATCTTAACTGGACTGTTAGAGAAGGTGAGCGCTGGTGTTTGATTGGACGAAATGGCGCTGGCAAATCAACTTTATTAAGAATAATTGCAGGTGTTCAAAAAAACACCGCTCCAGGTGAAGTTTTTTGGCAAGGGCAGTCATTATTCAATTTTGATCCAGAGGGTCTTGCAAAGGTTCGCGCATATGCTGAGCAGTCGCCCATTGGGGGTGTTGGATTAAGAGCCATTGATGCTGTTCTAGCCGCTAGATGGCCATGGCATCAAGAAGAATCTGATGTAGAGCGATTAGAGTTGGCTATGAATGCCTTAGCTCTATGTGATGTTCAGCATTTGGCTTTATCCCAATGGCAAAACCTATCAGGAGGTGAGCGTCAAAGGGTGGCTTTGGCTGCTTGCTTTGCGCAAAATACTCGAGCCTTAATTTTGGATGAGCCAACATCACACTTGGATGTTGGGCATCAAATCACTCTCTTAAATACCTTGGTTGAACGAAGTGAATCTTGTCATCAGACCATCATCGCTAGCTTGCATGAAATTGGACTGATTGGCCGTGGTTTTACTCATGCTTTGCTCTTGCTTGATGATGCTTTCTACCTTTCAGGCACAGTTGCTGAGATTGTTAATCCGGCTAATTTAGAAAAGTCACTAGGTCATCCCATCGTGGAAGCAAGAACATCCACTGGCCAAATTATTTACGTGGCTGCCTAACTTTTATTGAAGTAACCAGCGTTATCGAATTTTGTCTATTTCTGAGCAAATCTTATTCGCACCCTCAATAATTCTGGGTGATGGTCTACTAATCATGTCACCATCTAAGGCTATTAAGGCTTGATTTTTACTGGCCGCTAGTTGTGGAATCGAAGTCCACATCGACCAATCAACTTTCATGCTGGAGCTATCAGTGGCTGTGAAAATAATTTCTGGATTAGCTTCTACAACAGCCTCACGGCTGACGGTAGGTACCAGCAACTTTTCTTTTGCAAATAATTGTTCGCCACCACAGACTTGAATAATGTCAGCAATCAAGTGATCTTGGTTAAGTGTCATCAAAGGTTGTGACCAAACTTGATAAAAAACCCGTATCTTTCTTTTATTGGAGGATTGGTATTTTCTTTTTAAGGCTGATATTTGATCGCGGAATTCTTTTGCATTTTTATTTGCAATTGCTTCGGTGCCTAAAACTTTTCCAATGGATTCAATATCTTTGGCGATATCAATCAATTTCTTAGGTTCTACGGAAATAATTTGAGTTGCTGCTTGTCCCTTGTTGCCTATTGAGCTGAAGGTCTTTTTAATTGATTCAACCTGAGTTTCAGGCATGCCACCGCGCCAATAAATAATTAAATCCGGCTTTAATTGTTTCATTCTCTCTAGGTCGACTGATCTAGCGTCGCTGGTGATGGGGAGTTTTTTGACTGACTCTGGAAAGTTGCTGTATGCACTCACGCTGATTAAACGTTTTAATCCACCTGCCGCATCCACAATTTCGCTCAGGTGGGGTGCAACTGTAATGATGCGTTGAGGAAAGTTTGGTTGATTTGGCTGTGAGTGAGCAAATGGGATGGCAATACAACAGGCTGCAAACAATACTGTTGAAAAGCCTTGAAAGCTCATAATTATTTAAATTTCGAGGTTATCAATTAAGCGAGTTTTACCCAATTTGGCAGCGGCTAAAACAACTAATTGCTCATTAGCTTGAAGTTCTCCATCAGTCGCGCTCAATAGATCTTTACGCTTGCGGATTGAGATGTAATCAGGATGCCAGCCACGTGCTGCCAATTGAGCACATGCTGCTTTTTCAATTTGCAAAATAGATTCTGCACTCATCTGACCTTGATGAATTTTTTCTTGTACTTGCTTCAAAGTTTGGATCAGATGGACAGCTTCAGCGCGCTCATCGCTAGATAAATAGCCGTTTCTTGAGGATAGGGCTAGTCCGTCATCAGCACGAATTGTTTCCGCAGGGATGATCTCTACTGGTACAGCCAATTGATGACACATTTGGCGAATAACCATTAATTGCTGGTAATCCTTTTTGCCAAACACGGCCACTTTAGGTTGAACGCAAGATAAAAGCTTAAGTACAACTGTGCAAACCCCTTGAAAGAAACCTGGGCGGAATTCCCCTTCAAGAATTTTTCCTAAATTATGTGGGGGTTCTACTCGATATTCTTGAGGCTCTGGATAAAGATCTTTTTCTGTTGGGGCGAATAGGACATAAACCCCTTCTTTTTCAAGCTTCTCAATGTCAGCTTCAAAAGTTCTAGGGTATTTATCAAAATCTTCATTAGGACCAAATTGAAGGCGATTCACAAAAATACTAGCTACAACTGGATCTCCGTGTTGTCTAGCTAAGCGCATTAGCGATAAATGACCTTCATGCAGATTGCCCATAGTAGGAACGAAAGCTGCTCGGTTTTGGCCGCGTAATTGATCACGCAAGTCTTGAATATTGCTAATGATCTTCATTGAAGTGTTTTTATTAGATTAAAAGTGGAGAGTGAAAATTAATTAGGTGAGTATGCAAGGCGCACATAAATCGGTGCGTATGGCTCAGCCTGAGTAATTTCAATAAGGGATTCTCTAGATAGCTCTAGCATCGCAATAAAGTTAACAACGACCATTGGGGCGCCTTGACCTGTTGCAATAGCATCTTCAAACAAATCTGTAAATTCGATAAAGCGCTCGCCTTGAAGGCGACGCAAAATGCGAGTCATGAAGTCACGAACTGATAACTGCTCGCGACTGATCGTGTGGTGTTGATTGAGCTTGGCTCGATACAAGACATCTTTCCAAGCCGCTTGAATATCGTTGGGGTTGATATCTGGCCAAGAAATAGCAACAGTTGTATCAACGTGACCGCTGGCTTTATAAAAGTCACGACCTAGCACTGGCATTTTGTCGAGTTCTTGAGCCGCCAACTTCATACGCTCGTACTCTAATAGACGGCGAACCAACTCTGCACGAGGATCTTCAACCTCCTCATCGCTGTCGGCTTTCTTCATTGGCAAAAGCATGCGTGATTTAATTTCAATCAGCATGGCAGCCATTAATAGGTATTCAGCGGCAAGCTCTAAATTCGTGCGACGAATTTGTTCAATGTAACCAAGATATTGCTTGGTGACCTCTGCCATCGGAATATCTAAAACGTTAAAGTTTTGCTTGCGGATCAGGTAAAGCAATAAATCTAGAGGGCCTTCAAAAGCCTCTAAGAAAATTTCTAAGGCATCTGGTGGAATGTATAAATCAGATGGCAATTGAAACAGTGGTTCGCCATATAACCTAGCGAATGACTCTGACATGCCATCAGTAACTTCCGGAACAGTGCTTAGCAAATCGCTCATTGATAAACGTAAGCCTTTTGCTTAACGCGTGCGATTTGATGACGTTTTTGGTCTTCTGGGCTAACTGGTGCTTTATCCCATAAAAGGGCGCGACCATCCTGCTGAGCCTGTTCTAAGTTAGGCTGTTGAGCTTTTAACTCTTCCAGAAAAAGTGAAATATTTGATTTGTATTGAGCCATAGTTTGTCAATTGTAGCGATTTAACGAGGTTAGCTTCCTACAATTACCTTACAGGAGTCTGCCAATATGCTTCTAGCCCTGCTGTAAGCGGTTTCCAGGTCAATTAATGCATTTTCTTCGCCAATTTCAGCAATAAACCCACTTCTAGACATGAGAGATGCTGGTTGTGTGTTGGCTGCGCAAACAATCAATGCCCCACCGCGTTTTTGGAGGTTTTTGGCTAATGTTTTTAATGCATCAATGCCGCTTGTATCAATATTAATGAGTTGATGCATCTCTAAAATCATCACTTTAGGGGCTGGATTTGTGACATCAAGCGGATTGAAGAGATCTTCAACCTTATCAATAGCCCCAAAAAATAATGATCCATAAATACCATAAGCTTTGACAAGATGATTAGTTTTGCTCTCTTGGAATAAAGCTAACTCATCCTGTTGAATAAAATCCTGTGGAAGTTCAAGTTGCTCAATTTGAGTTAAAGAAGAAATTCTGTAAATAAAGAAAATACAGGCCAATACAAGTCCCACCTCAACGGCAACAGTGAGATCAAAAATTACTGTGAGGAAGAATGTGCCCAATAAGATAGAGCGGTAGGTGACGTTGAACTGTTTGAGACGTTTGAATTCGTGTAAATCAAACATATTCCAAGCGATGTAAATCAAGATGGCTGCTAACACCGCCATAGGAATATGAGCAGCTAATGGGGCTGCCACCAACATGATTAATAAAATCACTAGTGCGTGGATGATTCCTGAGATAGGACTTTTTGCACCAGCTTTAGCATTAGTTGCAGTTCTAGCAATTGTTCCTGTGACTGGAAGTCCACCAAAAAAAGGAACAACTATATTGGCAATACCTTGCCCCATCAATTCTTGATTGGGATCATGTTTATCGTCAGATAAGTTGTCGGCAACTCTGGCGCAGAGTAAAGACTCTATGGCGCCTAAGATGGCAATTGTTAATGTTGGAGCAAACAGATGCTTAGCTGTTTCCCAGTCAAGCTTAGGAATGGTGGGTGCAGGGATACCGTTCGGAATTTCGCCGAATCTGCTACCAATTGTCACAACAGATAAATCAAAAAAATCCGCTGCAATTGATACACCAATCAGAGCCACAATAATTCCAGGGATATTGCCAAGCCATGCCCATTTTTTTACAAGTGGGTTTATGAGTTTGGGCCATAGAACGATGGTGCACAAGGAAACTACAAACAAAATGATGGCGTGAGGGTTCGCCGTATCAAGGTGAAGTGCAAAAGCTTTAATTTGTGAAAAGAAATCCCCAGGTATTTTTTCTATCTCTAGACCTAAGGCATCTCGAATTTGCGAGAAACCAATTAGCACCGCAATGCCACTGGTAAATCCAATGATGATGGCTACAGGAATAAAGCGGATGAGATTTCCAACTCTAAAAAGTCCCATCGTCACCAAAAGTATGCCTGCAAAGAATGTCGATACGATCAGGTTGGCAACGCCATAGCGCTCAACAATTGCATAGACGATCACTACAAATGCACCAGCTGGACCGCCAATTTGAACTTTGCTACCACCGAATGCTGAAATTAAAAAACCACCAATCACTGCAGAAATAAGACCTGCTTCAGGTTTAAGTCCAGAGGCAATTGCAAATGCAATTGCAAGGGGTAGGGCAATCACTCCAACAGTAATGCCGCTAGTAAGATCTTTAAATAAATCTTGAGAGGAGTAGCCTTTAGCAGCGTCTAAGATTTTTGGTCGAAAACGCGCTAAGTTAATCATTGCTGGTTGGCGGCAATCAGTTGATCGATCAAAGCAGGATCAATTCTTGTCATCAGATGTTGATAAGCTTGAACAGGTTGTTGACTATTAAGAGGCTTATTGATATCGCCCCAAGTCATTGCTGGAATGCCAAAGAACTTTTCAACGCCTGCGGCTACCTGAGGAACAACTGGCTTTAAGTAGAGCGTTAATCTTCTAAAAGCTTCTAAGGTGATACTGCAGATTGTTTGGAGTTCTTGTTCGCGGGCAGGATCTTTAGCAATTTCCCAAGGTTTATTGGTATCAACAAAACCATTCACGGCATCTGCTAATTCCATCACGCGGCGCAATGCTTTAGCGAACTCACGAGATTCATAGAGTTCTGCAATCTCATCGCTAGCTTCTGCTAGCTGAGTCAGTAAAGGATGATTCATGGCGGCATCATCCACAATGCCGCCAAAGCGCTTGACTAAAAAGCCCGCACTGCGACTGGCGATATTGATGTATTTGCCTAATAAATCACTGTTAACGCGTGCTGTGAAGTCTTGTAGATTTAAATCAAGGTCTTCCATGCTAGCGTTTAACTTAGCGCCAAAATAATAACGAAGCCATTCCGGATTCAAGCCGCACTCAATCACGCTGTGGGCAGTAATGAATGTGCCACGTGATTTACTCATCTTTTCACCATCAACGGTTAAGAAGCCGTGAGCAAAAACATTGGTCGGTGTTCGGTAGCCAGAGAACTCAAGAGTGGCTGGCCAAAATAAAGTATGGAAATACAAAATATCTTTACCGATGAAGTGATACTGCTCAGTCTTTGAGCCAGCCTTTGTCCATTCATCAAAATTAAGACCTTTTTGTTTGCATAAATTCAAGAAGCTAGCGTAGTAACCAATCGGTGCATCTAGCCAAACGTAAAAGTACTTGCCTGGAGCGTCTGGGATTTCAAAACCAAAGTAAGGGGCATCACGAGAGATATCCCAGTCACCTAACTTGCTTTCGCCAGGCTCGCCAACCCATTCTTTCATTTTGTTACGAGCTTCTGCCTGCAATGGGGTCTTGACCTGTGTCCAGTCGCGTAGGAATGCCTCACAACGAGGATCTGATAATTTGAAGAAGTAGTGGTCAGATACTTTGCGGATGGGTGTGGCACCACTCACTACTGAGAACGGATTCTTTAAATCTGTAGGGGCATAAGTTGCACCGCACTTTTCGCAAGAATCGCCGTATTGATCTTTAGCACCGCACTTAGGGCATTCACCTTTGATGAAGCGGTCTGGTAAGAACATTTCTTTGACGGGGTCATAGGCTTGTTCAATGGCACGCTTTTCAATCAGGCCTGCATCCCGAAGCTTGATATAAATCTCTTGGGATAAAACTTTATTTTCTTCGCTATCAGTTGAATAGTAGTTATCAAATGACACCAAAAAGTCATCAAAATCCCTTTTATGCTCTTTCCAGACATTAGCAATCAACTCCTTAGGACTGATGCCCTCTTTTTCAGCTCGGAGCATGATAGGGGTACCATGGGTATCATCAGCCCCTACGTAATGAACTTCATGGCCGCGCATTCTCTGAAAGCGAACCCAGATGTCGGTTTGGATGTATTCAACCAAGTGACCAATATGAATTTGGCCATTGGCGTAGGGGAGGGCAGAGGTAACTAAAATTCGACGCATAGGCATAGATTTTAGTCTGCGGATATAGTAACAAGCTAATTTATATAAAAAGTACTAGGAGATAGATGTGTCTGTAACAGTAGAAAATGTACAAAAATCGCTTCAAAGCGTTATAGATCCTAATACTGGCAAAGATTTAATAACTACAAAATCGGCGAAAAATATTAAGGTTGACGGATCTGATGTCAGCTTGGATGTGGTTTTAGGTTATCCGGCAAGGAGTCAAATTGACCTTATTCGCAAGTTGGTTATTGAGGCCCTTAAGCAAATACCAGGTGTTGGCAATGTCAGCGCTAATGTCACTATGGCTATAGTGGCCCACTCTGTTCAACGTGGCGTGAAGTTATTGCCTAATGTCAAAAACATTATTGCGGTTTCTAGCGGCAAGGGCGGAGTAGGTAAATCAACAACTGCTGTTAACTTGGCCTTGGCTTTGGCAGCTGAGGGCGCCAATGTGGGTATTTTGGACGCTGATATTTATGGGCCGAGCCAGCCGACCATGTTGGGTGTTCGTGGACGCCCGGAAACAATCGTGGAGAACACGCTTGAGCCATTAAAGGGACATGGCCTGCAGGTGATGTCGATTGGTTTCTTAATCGACGAAGATAATCCGATGGTGTGGCGTGGCCCAATGGCGACTTCTGCGATGGAGCAACTGCTTCAACAGACTAATTGGCAGAGTTTGGATTACTTGATCGTAGACATGCCTCCAGGCACGGGTGATATTCAATTAACGCTTTCTCAAAAAGTTCCTGTAACCGGTGCAATTGTTGTTACAACACCTCAAGATATTGCTCTTTTAGACGCTAAAAAAGGTCTAAAGATGTTTGAAAAAGTAGGGATTCCTATTTTGGGTATCGTAGAAAACATGAGTATTTATGTTTGCCCTAACTGTAATCACCAAGAACATATTTTTGGTCAAGGTGGTGGTCAAAAAATGTGCGACCAATATGGGGTCGATTTCTTGGGTAGCTTGCCATTGAATTTATCCATTCGCGAAGATTCTGATTCAGGTAAGCCTACAGTAGCTGCTGACCCAGATGGCGCTATCAGTGCCATTTACAAAGCAATTGCAAGAAAGATTGCAATTCAGGTTGCGGATATGTCTAAGGATATGACGAGCAAGTTCCCAAACATTGTGGTGACTAACAACTAAGCATCTGAATTGCTCTTTCTTTAAAAGTAATAAAGCGACCAATTGGTCGCTTTATTACTTTTGAATAGATTAAAAGAATCATCAACCAAACATGTCCTCATACATGAGGCCTGCCCACTTGAAGTTGTCGGCTACGTGGCTCGCTTTTCGTTCGTTGTAGTCAACTTGAGTTTGCTCAATGATGCCTTTCTCATTGACCTTGTAATCAAATTGAACGTTCAGTGCTTCTTTGGGGCTACCGTTAACCATCATGTAGCAAAGATTATCGGGTAACGAAACCTCGGGATTTCTTCCGGCAAGACGTTCAGCAATATATTTCGCAACAATTTGCCCATGACGATTAGCAATATGACCACTCTTAGGATAGAAGAGAAATTGCGGTGAAACTAATCCAACAGCATCGCCGATCACATACACGCGATCATCTTTTTTGAGATGGAGCATTTTGTTATCAACTTCTGCCCAGCCTGTTGCTTTGCCTGTATTTGGATTAACCCCTATGCCGCCGGCTTTCCAAACTAAATCGCCTGCTTGATGAGGTGACATCAAAATAGCATGATCAAATTTCATGTCCCCTGCAGCTGTTTTAATGGTTTTCTTAAATGGATCAATTTCTTTGATATGGGCATTAGGCACATATTCAATGTAATCTTTGTAGAGCTCTTTGAAGGCTTTTTTAAAGCCAATGTTGATAGGGCGCACATCATCTTTGTGATCCAAGATGGTAACTTTAGCTTTGATCTTATTAGTTTTAAAGTGCCACGCAATCATACAAGCGCGCTCATAAGGAGATGGCGGGCATCGTTGAGGTGGTGGTGGCAATGTCATGACCCAATCGCCACCTTTGAATGAATGCAAAGCTTTCTTTAAATTGAAGTGTTCATGATTAGGTATGTAGGCAGCAGGAAACTTTGATTTAGTTGCGTCAATCATGGTGCGGTCATTGCCAAACCATGCTTCATAGTTATAACGAATGCCTGGCGCAATAATTAAAAAATCGTATTCAATCGTCCCTAGGCTCGTCACAACTTTTCTGACGCTACGATCAATATCCATGATTTCACATTGAATAAATTGATAGCCATATTTTTGTGATGTAGCTAAATAGTCGTGGATCAGAAAGCTGGTATCCACCATATTTACCAACCATTTATTACTAATTGGGCAAGAGAAAAATACTGGATTTCTTTCTAATAGAACCACTTCAGCTTGAGGGGCTAATTTTCGAAGATATTTAGCGGCCGTGGCACCACCCCAGCCCCCTCCCGCAACCACAATTCTTGGTGTTTTACCTTTTGCTAGGAGTATTTCAGCGGGGCTACCAATTAAAAAAGGTCTTGTAATCCCAGGAGTTAGTGATTCTGTTGATGAAGAGCTTGTGGCGCAAGCGCTAAGTACGGGTGCGACCCCGCTGACTGCAGCAGCGCCTAAAAATTGCCGACGATTAATTTTCATGATGTTTCCAAAGTGTTTGGACTCCAACTGAGCACCAAATAAACACTGAATCAGTGGTTTGCATGGCAGCACCGCTGATAAATTGAGCCCTTAATTTAGCAAAATTACATTGGGATAGCAATTATTGCCAGTGCTGCGCTGCAACACCTTTTGTTTGTTCATTGCCACCTGTATCAACTAGGGAAAATACTAGTAATTTTATCGTTTTGTCTAACTACAAATTGTGTACAAAAGGGAATAAGATCATTCTGTAGTTTTTAATAAATATGAGGAGACCATATGTCACAAATGAATCTGACACGTCGCCAATTTTTTAAATTGGCAGGGTCGGGTGTAGGTGTGTCTAGTATGACGGTGATGGGACTTGCGCATGCCGCAGATCCAGTATTCGCAAAGCCGTACAAGTTGGAAAAGACAACTGAAACTCGAAGCACATGCCCTTACTGCTCAGTGAGCTGCGGTGTACTTATGTACAGCCGTAAAGATAAGGATGGTAAGTTGAAAGTGATGCACGTTGAAGGAGATCCGGATAATCCTGTCAACAAAGGAACACTCTGCCCTAAAGGTGCAGGTCTTCTTGAAATGATCGATAGCCCAAGCCGCTTACAGTTCCCAGAGATTCGTGAAGCTGGTAGTAAAGAGTGGAAGCGTATTTCTTGGGATGAGGCTTTGACTCGTGTTGCAAAACACATGAAAGCTGACCGCGATAAGAATTTTATTGAGAAGAATGCTGATGGCCTAACGGTTAACCGTTGGAATACATTTGGTATGTTGGTGAGCTCTGCTTCAAACAACGAAGCGGGTTACCTAACTCACAAAGTTTTAAGATCACTAGGTGTTGTTGCACTAGATACACAAGCGCGTATTTGACACGCTCCAACCGTGGCCAGTTTGGGCCCGACATTTGGACGTGGTGCGATGACAAACCATTGGGCAGACATTAAAAATGCTGACCTGATTGTGATTATGGGCGGTAACGCTGCAGAAGCTCACCCATGCGGATTTAAGTATGTGGTCGAAGCTAAAGCTAAGCGTGGCGCAAAGTTGGTGGTGGTAGATCCACGTTTTACACGTTCAGCAGCTGTTGCTGACTACTACGCTCCTATTCGTTCAGGTGCTGACATCGCTTTCTTGGGCGGTGTGATTCATTATTTGCTCTCGAACAATAAGATTCACCATGACTACGTTAAGAACTACACAAACGCTGCATTCCTAATTAATCCAGAGTATGGATTTAAAGATGGTTTGTTCACAGGCTACGATGAAGCTAAACGCTCTTATTCAAAAGCTACATGGACATATCAGATGGATGGTCAGTATGCAAAAGTAGATCCAACATTACAGGATCCAAATTGCGTATTCCAGCACATGAAGCGTCACTTTGCTCGCTACACACCTGAAAAAGTAAGTAGCGTGACTGGTACGCCCAAAGATCAGTTCTTAAAGATCTGCGAAATGATTGCCGGTACTTCTGCAAGCAACAAGACAATGACAATCTTGTACGCTTTAGGATGGACACAGCACTCAATCGGTTCTGAAAATATTCGTACGATGGCTATGATCCAGTTACTCTTGGGTAACATGGGTATGGCTGGTGGTGGTGTGAACGCTTTGCGCGGTCACGCTAACGTACAAGGTATTACAGACATGTGTTTGTACTCACAAGTATTGCCTGGTTATTTATCTGCTCCAAATCAAACAGACACAAACTATGCTTTGTATCGTGAAAAACGTACACCAAAAGCTTTGCGTCCAAATCAGATGAATTTCCCGCAAAACTTTCCTAAGTGGTTCAATAGCTTGATGAAGGCTTGGTACGGTGATCATGCAACGAAAGAAACTGATTACGCTTTCGACTACCTACCAAAGAGTGATGGCGCGTATGACATCATGGATATTTTTGAACGCATGCACCAAGGTAAGATGAACGGCTTCATTTGTTCAGGCTTTAACCCATTGGCTGCTGTAGCTAACAAAAATAAAATTGGTGCCGCTCTAGCCAAATTGAAATACTTGGTTGTCATCGATCCTCTTGCGACAGAAACAAGTGAATTCTGGAAGAACTATGGCGAATTCAACGATGTTGATACAGCTTCGATTCAGACAGAAGTGATCCGCTTGCCAGCAACATGTTTCGCTGAACAAGATGGTTCATTCACTAACTCAGGTCGTGTGATCCAGTGGCACTGGAAAGCTGCAGATGGTCCTGGTGAGTCAAAGTCAGACCAAGAGATTATTGCTGCGCTATTCATGAAGCTACGTGGCATGTACAAAGCTCAAGGTGGCGCTTACTCAGCTCCATTGATGAACTTGACATGGAACTATAAGAATCCAATGTTCCCAGCAGCAGATGAGTTGTTGCGCGAGATCAGTGGTAAGACGATGGTTCAGATTAAAGATCCTACAGGCAAGGTGGTTCTAGAGCCGGAAGATCAGTTGACTGGATTTGCGCAATTGCGTGATGATGGTGGTACTGCTTGCGGTAACTGGATTTACTCTGGTTCATGGAATAAGCAGGGCAACATGACTGCACGTCGTGATCCATCAGAAACTTCAGATCAAAATCTAGGTCAATCAGCTAATTGGGGCTTTGCATGGCCAGCTAACCGCCGTATTCTTTACAACCGTGCTTCTGCTGATATGAGCGGTAAGCCATGGGATGAGAAGCGCGCCGTGTTGAAGTGGTTAGGTGATAAGTGGGGTGGTAACGACATTCCTGATATGCGACCAAATGCTAAACCAGAAGAGAATGTGATGCCTTTCATCATGACTCAAGAAGGTGTGGCTCGTTTGTTCGCTCCAGGTATGGCTGAAGGCCCATTCCCTGAGCACTATGAGCCATTTGAATCTCCATTGGCGGCAAACCCAATGCATCCTAATAACCCTAAAGTTAAATCTAACCCCGCGGCTAGAGTTTTCAAGGGGGATATGACGTCATTTGGTAGCCCTAAAGACTATCCTTATGTTGCTACAACATATCGTTTAGTTGAGCACTTCCACTATTGGACAAAGCACGCTGAGTTGAACGCCATTGTTCAACCTGAGGCTATTGTTGAAATTAGTGAAGCCTTAGCTAAAGACCGTGGTATTAAGTCTGGCGATAAAGTTAAAGTAACTTCAGCACGTGGTTTCGTAAAGGCGAAAGCCGTCGTTACCAAGCGTATGAAGGGAATGGATGTCGACGGTCAGAAGGTTTATCACGTTGGTATTCCAATTCACTACGGCTTTAAGGGTGTTGCTAAGCCAAGTCAATTGGCCAATACATTGACACCATTTGTGGGTGATGCGAACTCTCAAACACCTGAGTTCAAAACATTCTTAGTCAACATTGAGAAAGTATAAGGAGAGACGACATGGCTACTCAAGCAATTCACGTCGTAGCTCGCTCAGCGACGACTATGACACCACCCGCAGATGCGGCTAATGCAGTTCACGTGGCAAAGCTAATCGACATTTCAAAATGTATCGGTTGTAAAGCTTGCCAAGTGGCCTGTATGGAATGGAACGAGACACGTCCAGAAATCGGTACAAGCGATGGTATTTATGACAATCCTCGCGATTTGGGTGCCGGCGCATGGACGGTCATGCGCTTTAATGAACTTGAAAATGAACAGGGCGGTATTGACTGGTTGATCCGTAAGGACGGCTGTATGCACTGTGAAGATCCAGGTTGTATGAAGGCGTGCCCAAGTCCTGGGGCAATTATCAAACTAAGCAACGGCATTATTGATTTCAATAGTGACAATTGTATTGGTTGTGGATATTGCGTACAGGGCTGTCCATTTAATATCCCGCGCATTTCTAGTACAACAAACAAGGCCACAAAGTGCACATTGTGTTCTGACCGTGTATCTCAAGGTAAGGACCCAGCTTGTGTATCAACATGTCCTACGAAAGCTTTGACATTTGGACCTAAGGACGAACAAATTAAAGCCGCTGAAGAGCGTGTTAAAGATTTGAACGGACGTGGATACCAAAAGGCTGCTTTGTACAACCCACAAGGTGTTGGTGGTACGCACGTGATGTACGTATTGCCGCACGGTGATAAACCAGAGCAGTACAACGGCTTACCTGCTAACCCATCTATTTCTCCGACAGTTGGAGTTTGGAAGGGGGTTATGAAACCTATCGCATTGATCGCTATGGCGGCTGCGGTTCTTACTGGTGTAGTTCACTACGCAGTTAAGGGACCAAAAGTTGTTGAAGAAGATCACGATATCAAGTCATAAGGAGATAAGCATGTCAAAAATCGTTCGCTATAGTGGCTCTGATCGTTTCAATCACTGGATGGTGGCATTGCTATTTGTTCTAGCTGCCATTTCAGGGTTGGCTTTCTTTCATCCATCGCTGTTCTTCTTAAGCAACGTATTAGGTGGTGGTCAACTATCACGCATCTTGCACCCATTTATTGGGGTTGCAATGTTCGTTTTGTTTGTCATCCTCTACTTCAAGTTTTGGCACCACAACATCTTGCATAAAAATGACCGTCAATGGTTAAAGCAAATTGGTGATGTGATTGCTGATCGTGAAGATCGTTTGCCAGAGGTGGGTCGTTATAACGGTGGTCAAAAACTCTTATTTTGGGTAATGACTATCACGATGTTGTTATTAGTTGTGTCTGGTATGGCTTTTTGGAGACCTTACTTTGCTAGTAACTTCCATATTGATACAGTACGCTTGGCTGCGGTTGTTCACGCAGGTGCAGCTGCAGTATTGATTTTGGGCATCATCGTGCACATTTATGCGGCACTCTGGGTTAAGGGAACAATTAAGGGTATGTGGACAGGCGTTGTATCAAGCGCTTGGGCTCGTAAACATCACCCAGGTTGGTTCAAGGAAATTTCAGGCGGTAAATAATCGTATCGATTAAATACACCTGAGTTCCACTAGCTGTAAAAAAAGGGGAAGAATGATATTCTTCCCCTTATGTTTTTAAAATAAAAAATGAGACAAAAATGACAGTATCCGCAGTTAAGATTATTCAGCCAGGTGAAATCCAAAGTTTGCCTGATGACGAAACTCCTTTATTGGTTCTGCCAGTAGCAAAAGATGTATTCAAAGAGCGCGCAGCAAGACTTGCACATCTTTCCGATTCATCTCCATTAAAGGATTGGTTGTTCTTTTGTTCTCAATTGGCGAGCGCCCAATCAGAGGCTGTCGATCAGATTACTTCTGAAGTTTTAGATGAGAACGTTGTTAAAGAATCTTTACGTCATGGCGTGCCGCCAACTTCTGTTACTACATGGAAGGCTGGAAGTGACTGGGATGAGGCCTCAGAAATATTTATCAAGAAATTGTCAGAAAAAGAATTGTTACCGGCTGTTAGAGCTTCCCTTGATAGCTTTAGTGCGGCAGATGCTGGTGATGTGAAAAAGCAGGCTGAAGATTTCTTGAGAGCTGATGAAAAGAATGTGCGTCCGGAGTGGGCTCCTTTTATTGGCGCTATCTTGCAAATGATCTGGACTAAAAAGGTAGAGCCAATTAAGGCTCATTCTGGAACTTATCGCGGCGAAAATTCACTATGCCCTGTTTGTGGGTCACACCCGGTTGCAAGCGTGGTTCGAGTTGGCTCCAGAGATAGTCACCGTTATTTAAATTGCTCTTTGTGCTCCACTGAATGGTATGGCGCAAGAGCACGTTGCACTAACTGCGATACGCCTAAAGAGGTGTCAATGTTGGGTGAAACAAAAGAAAGTTTGATTCAGGGCGAGTGTTGCGATGACTGCCAAGGGTACTTAAAAATTATGTATCAATCACGTGACCCTATGATGGAAGTGGTGGCGGATGATTTAGCTAGTATTCAGGCTGATTTCGCCTTGTCAAATGAAGGTTATCAAAGAACCGGTAGAAATATGTTCTTTATGGTTGGTAGCGAAACAGATAAAAAAGACTCATAATTCGAAATATGGAAAAAATAAATGTGGCGCGTGCGCCCATATCCGAGCTTCTGGCTAGCTTACCATCTGTTGATAAATTGCTTCAAACGGTTGAAGCTAAGTTATTTATAGAATCCTATGGGCGTGACGAAGTATTAAAAGTGGCACGCCAAGTTCTTCAAGATACAAGAGAGAAAATTCAGGCTGAGGGTTTGTTGCAAACCCCAGCAGAAAATGCTTTGTTGAAAAAAATTGAACAAAGATTATTGGAGCGCTCTAAAAGCAAAACCCGGCAAGTTATCAATCTAACCGGCACAGTGCTTCATACTAATTTGGGTAGAGCAATTATGCCGCCTGAAGTTGTTGATGCAATTGCTAGAGCTGCCTCTGAGCCCTGTGCCCTTGAATATGATTTAGGTGAAGGTAAGCGTGGCGATCGTGATGAATTAGTAGAAGAATTGTTGTGTGAGTTGACGGGAGCTGAAGCAGCTACTGTTGTGAATAATAACGCTGCCGCTGTTTTTCTTTTGCTGCACGCTTTATCAAATAAAAAAGAAGTTGTCGTGTCTCGAGGTGAACTAATCGAGATTGGTGGATCTTTCCGTATTCCAGACATTATGAAGCGAGCTGGAGCGAAATTGGTGGAAGTTGGAACAACTAATCGGACTCATCCAAAAGACTTTGCAGAGGCAATTACACCAAAAACTTCAATGCTCATGAAAATTCACACCAGTAATTATGTGGTGCAAGGATTTACGGCAAGCGTGCCTGAGCCAGAGTTGGCCAGCATTGCCCATCAAGCCAACATACCTTATGTGGTTGATTTGGGTTCGGGGACTTTAGTAGATATGACTCAGTTTGGGTTGCCAGCAGAACCAACTCCGAGAGAAGCTATTGAAGCAGGAGCGGATTTAGTAACCTTTAGCGGTGATAAGTTACTGGGTGGTCCTCAAGCAGGTATTTTGGTTGGTCGCAAGGAGCTGATTCGTAAGATCAAGAAAAATCCTTTAAAGCGAGTATTGCGAGTAGGTAAGATAACCTTGGCTGGATTAGAAGCGGTGCTTCACATGTATCGAGATCCTTCTAAGTTGCCAGAGAAGTTAACGGTCATGCAGTTGTTGACTAGGCCTGAAATAGCTATGTCAGAGCAAGCAGACAGGCTTATGCCTCAGTTGTCTGGCTCATTGAGTTCTGCATCATTAAGTATTAAGAAAACTGCTGTTCTATCTCAAATAGGGTCTGGCTCATTACCAATAGAAAGATTACCTTCTATGGCTTTGGCTATTGAAGGGATTGATAAGTTGGGTGAGAAATATGTTGTGCGTCTTGAGCGCTTATTGCGTTCATCTGATACGCCCATTATTGGCCGATTCCAAGATAAGGCATTGCTTTTTGATTTGAGATGTTTACAGACTCACAAAGAACAACAGTTTGTTGAAACCTTTTTATCTGCCGTTGCTCGCTTAGCTAAATAATTATGATTATTGGTACAGCGGGTCATATTGACCACGGTAAAACATCTTTAGTAAAAGCATTAACTGGGGTTGACGCTGATCGACTGCCTGAAGAAAAAGCACGTGGAATAACAATTGATTTAGGTTTTGCTTACGCCCCTAATGCGCGTGGCGAAACCGTGGGATTTGTTGATGTTCCAGGGCATGAAAAATTTGTTCACACCATGGCAGCAGGTGCTACTGGTATTGATCATGGACTTGTTGTTGTTGCCGCTGATGACGGAATCATGCCTCAAACAAAAGAGCATTTAAGAATCCTCGATTTGTTGGGCGTCCCAAGCATTAGTTTGGCCATTACGAAGACTGACTTAGTAGGGCTGGACAGGTCAGAAGAGGTGCGTCGTGACCTTGAGGCTTATATAGGCGCTACACGTTTTCAATCTGTAAAGACTTATTTGGTCTCTACTAAAACGGGTTCTGGTGTCGATGTTCTAAAGAATGATTTGTTTTCCTTGGTGGATTCTGTAGCTGAGGATCAGGCTGAGCACTTTAGGTTGGCCATTGACCGTGTATTTGTGGTCAAGGGTGTAGGTGTTGCTGTGACAGGAGCGGTTATTGCTGGAAGAGTTCATGTTGGCGATACTTTGTTGTTAGGTATCAAGCAGCATCCAGTCAAAGTTAGATCTATACACGCTCAAAATCAACCTTCGCAAGATGCTGGGGTAGGTACTCGTTGCGGTATTGTTATTTCGGGGGTTGAGTACACCGATGTTGAGCGTGGTGATTGGTTGGTCGCGCCTGAGTTAGCGTTCTTGACTCAGCGCTTCGATTGTGAAATTGATTTACCCCATGATGCCGAGCGCTTAATTAAGGACGGCGAGCAGTTGCTATTGCATCATGGTACGGAGCATCTTTTAACAAGAATCATTGTTCTAAATGCCCATGAAATATTGCCTGGGCAAAAAGCCTTTGTGCAGTGTTCATTTGACAAGCCCCTATCTATTTGTTGGCAAGATCGAGTGGTGTTTAGGGATAGTGGCGCGAGACATACCTTAGCGGGTGGTCTTGTTTTGGATGTTGATCCACCTGTTCGAGGTAGGAAAAAACCTGAGCGCCAAGAGGCCCTTACGAATCTTGCAAATTCCAGTTTATCAACCGCATTGTTGGATGCATTGCTAAAAGCACCAGAGCCTATTAATTTGTCGCACTGGGCATCTGTGATGAATCGCTCATTTGAGAATTTATTAAAACGAGCCCAGGATCAGAAAGTTGTCCAGATAGAGCTGGATGGTCTGACTTATTTATTGGGCGTCAACTCTGAAGATTTAATTAGAAATAAAGTTAATAGTTGTTTGGCTAAGTTTCATGTGGTAGAGCCTGATGAGCCGGGTTTGGCCGTTGAACGATTAAGGCGCATGTCATGCCCATCATTAACGCAATCTTTATTTAAAGCCTGGATTGGCTTAGAGGTTAAAAACAAAACCTTGAGTTTGAGTGGTAGTTTTGTCCATTTGCCTGATCATAGAATTGAATTAAGTGCTAATGAGAAGGTCATTTGGGAAAGGATTTATCCAAGACTCGTAGAGGGGCAGTATGACCCCCCATGGGTGAGAGATTTAGCATCTGCACTGAATGAGCCAGAGGCTAATGTGCGTTTGTTATTACGAAAAGTTTCAAGAACATCTGGTTTGGTTCAGCTGGTTCCAGATTTATTCTATCCAGTTTCAACAATGCGCCTCATGGCTGATATTGTTCGTGATATTGTTGACGCTGACGGCCATGTAACAGTTATTAGTTTTAAGGACCGGGTTGGTCTTGGTCGTAAAAGAGCAATTCAGATTTTGGAAGCTTTTGATCGCTTAGGTTTTACGCGGCGTTTGGTCAGTTATACGCGCGGCAAGAAAGAATTGGAAAAAGATCATAGAATCCTGAGGAATACTGATCTTTTTGCAAGTGAGGTAGTTGCTTGATGAGGAAGAGTTTCGCTCCCCGGCGGGACGTCCGGACTTCAAATCCGGGAAGGGCTGTCGTACAGTCCTTGGTGGGTTCGACTCCCATACTCTTCCGCCAATCTATAAATAGGACTGTAATTAATGGCTGATATTCGTGGCTGTCATTTTCCTGATGATCTTTTTTATGACGTTGATCTTAATCTTTGGTTAAGACCAGTCAATGATGACACCTGGGAAATCGGCATTACTGAGTTTGGTGGTGCGTTGGTTGGTGATATTTACATGTTTAACCCAAAGCCAATGAATCGAGACCTTGAATTTGAAGAGCCATTTGCTTTAATTGAGGTTGCTAAAACTGTTTTGACACTTAAAGCGCCGTTTCAATCAATTTTGGTTAATGCTCATGAAGAAATTCAGGAGCGTCCGGTCCGAATTAATCGTAAACCATACGAGAGTTGGTTGGTTCACTTGAAAGCCCTTCACCCAGAGGCTGTTTCGCAAACACTTGTTCATGGTGAGGCATTGACTGCTAGGGCAATCGAATTGATGAATTTGAATCGCTTCACTTCTTTGGAAGAATTTAAAAAATCTGGCGGTAACAATTGAAGCGCATCATTATTCAGTTATGGCAGGCCAATTTATCTAATCCTCAGTTAGCGGCGACGCCATTTTTTTTCGCGTCTGCAGCCGCAGCGATGGGTATGCATGTGGAGGTCCATGTTTTAGGCTCAAGCATTGAAATGTTTATCGAAAATAATGAGCAAAGGCACTCTTCTATTCTGCCGTTAAATCGCAAACTTTCAGAATTTATTGATGATGCTGTCAGAACAGGTGTTCAGTTTTATGCCTGTAGCACAGCCATGCGTGATCGTCAGTTAGAGCTCAAAGATTTGACGGATGGCTTTGGGGAAGTCATTGGTATGGTCACGATGCTTGATCGTGCAACGCAGGAAAACACAACCGTATTTACTTTTTAGGATTTGAAATGTCAGAAGTAGCAGCGCAGAAAAAAGTTCGCCTCACATCCCTCTCACATGGGGGTGGATGTGGTTGCAAGATTGCGCCAGGCGTCCTTGCTGAATTATTGAAAACTTCTATCCCTTTTGCCATTCCTAAGGAATTACTTGTTGGCACTGAAACAGCTGATGACGCCGCTGTTTATCAAATTAATGATAGTCAGGCATTAATAGCCACAACAGATTTTTTTATGCCAATTGTTGATAATCCAAGACACTTTGGCCAGATAGCTGCGACTAATGCTATTTCTGATATTTATGCTATGGGTGGCAAACCATTGATGGCTTTGGCTCTGGTTGGAATGCCTATCAATGTTTTGCCTTCAGAGGATATTGCTGAAATATTGGATGGTGGCCGTGAAATTTGTGCGCGAGCAGGTATTCCGATTGCAGGAGGTCATTCGATTGATTCTGTTGAACCTATTTATGGTTTAGCTGTTATTGGTTTAATAGACCCCAAGAACTTAAAAAAGAATTCCACCGCTCAATCTGGTGATGTTTTGATTTTGGGTAAGCCTCTTGGGGTTGGTATTTATTCTGCCGCTCTTAAGAAGGATCAATTAGATCAATCTGGCTATGAGCAGATGATTGCAAATACTACTCAATTAAATACGCCGGGCCAACAGCTTTCAACCATTGCTGGTGTTCATGCTATGACGGATGTGACTGGGTTTGGCTTGTTAGGGCATGCGCTGGAGATATGTAAGGGATCTAATACCCAGGGGCAAATTGATTACGCATCTTTAAATATTTTGCCGGGGGTTCAGGCTTTAGCTGAGCAAGGTTGCGTCACTGGCGCTTCGGGTCGTAATTGGTCAAGTTATGGGCATCACATTGAGTTATCAACTGAGTTGACGCCTGTTACTAAGGCCATTTTGACTGATCCTCAAACAAGTGGTGGTTTATTGGTCGCCTGCGCCCCTGAAGTGGCTCAAGAGGTTCTAGATGTATTCAAGACTGACGGTTTCTTTGGTGCTCGGGTAATTGGCTCTCTATCGCCGCTGGTTTCGCCAGATATTTTCTTGAAAGTATCTTAACCATGAGCATTCTTCCTGTTGACCAGATTACTGGGCTAATCTTAGCTGGCGGCAGAGGTTTAAGAGTTGGCGGTGTGGATAAGGGCTTGTTAAGTTTTAACAACGAAGCAATTGCTCAAAGAGTATTTAGAGGGATTAGAGGGCAGGTTCAATTAATTCTGGTGAGTGCTAACAGGCATATTGAAGAATATGAGGGTTTTGGCGTACCTGTTATTAAAGATCGACTCCCCGATTACCAGGGTCCTTTGGCAGGCATTGAGGCTGCCCTGACAGTGTGCCCAAGCCCCTATATGGCAGTTGTTCCATGTGATGCCCCTTTTATTAGTTCTGATTTATTGAGTAAGCTTTATGCCCAGATGGAAGCTACCAATGCCAATATTGTTTATGCCGAAGGACTTGATGAGACCGGGGTGCCTGCAGCCGAACCTATGTTCGCTCTTATTAGAACTTGCATGCTTTCCAATCTGAGGCAGTATTTAGATTCTGGTAGAAGAAAAGTTTTAGGCTGGTACCAATCAACTGATTACGCCAGTGTTTTAATCGAGGATCGAATTTGTTTCGCAAACGCCAATACACCTGAAGACTTTGAGAGGTTGCAGCTTCAAGCTAAAAATACCTAGTTTTTGAGCCGAATATGTCAAAATACGAGCTATGACTATTAAATCTGACCGCTGGATCCGCCGCATGTGCGAAGAGCATGACATGATTTCACCATTTGAACCTGGTCAAGTCCGTAAGGATGAGGCGGGCAATAAAATTGTGAGTTATGGCACTTCAAGCTATGGCTATGACATTCGCTGTGCGAATGAGTTCAAGATTTTTACCAATATCAATAGTACTATCGTTGATCCTAAGAATTTCGACGATAAATCCTTTGTAGATTTCAAGGGCGATGTTTGCATCATTCCACCGAATTCTTTTGCATTAGCTCGCACAGTTGAATACTTCAAAATTCCTAGAAGCGTTTTAACTGTTTGTTTAGGTAAGAGTACCTATGCTCGTTGCGGCATTATTGTTAATGTCACACCTTTTGAGCCAGAGTGGGAAGGTTATGTGACTTTGGAGTTCTCCAATACAACACCATTGCCAGCAAAGATCTACGCAGGCGAAGGT
>JACCDN010180012.1_pt1 | contig 41137 bp, 33 predicted proteins | sample 7441691 | NCBI WGS metagenome assembly JACCDN01 (sample SAMN15323439, study PRJNA562643) | freshwater metagenome | isolation source: river surface water | place: USA:Blue River Watershed | collected 2017-08-16 | reverse complement strand
GTAAGCGAATTCGTGTTCAGGCCGGTGGAAACGAGACCCTGTTTGACGCACTGCTTGCTGCAAACGGCATCGACGCATCACAGGTCACCAAGGTTCCAGTTGAGTACGACCCAGCTCCACTAGTAAATGGTGAGGTTGATGGCTTCCTGGCATACGTGACCAACGAGTCCATCACAGTCCAGAACCTCGGCTACGAGGTAACCAACCTGCTGTTCGCTGATGCTGGTCTGCCATTCGTTGCAGAGGCATTCGTTGTTACCCAGGACTCAATTGACAACAACCGTGAGGCACTAAAGGCGTTCCTCAAGGCCACCATCCGTGGTTGGAGAGATGCAATTGCAAACCCAGACGAGGGTGCTCGCCTAGCAGCTGAGATTTACGGTGCAGACCTAGGTCTAGACATCAACAAGGAGAAGCAGCAGTCAAAGGCTCAGAATGAGCTCTTGGTTGTGACCGAGGAGACCAAGGTTAATGGTCTACTCACCATCTCTGAGAACCTCCAGGCGCTAAACATTGCGACCCTAAAGGCCGCAGGTTACGAGATCACCGCAGAGCAGCTATTTGACATGAGCTTGCTCTCCGAGGTCTACGCAGAAAACCCAGAGCTTCTCGGGTAATCTCTAGCGCATGACTCAAATGGATGCCACTGCCCAGACCCCAACAAGTTTGGGCAGTGGCATTACCATTTCCGGCCTAACCAAGAAGTTTTCAATTGGCCGCGAAACCGTGACAGCTCTGGACAATGCCACCCTGCACTCAGACAAGGGTTCATTCCTGTCCCTATTGGGACCATCGGGTTGCGGTAAGTCAACAATCCTTAGAATCCTGGCTGGTCTCGAAACCCCAACCAGCGGCACCGCGACCGTAGATGGCATGGATCCAAGCGAGCTGAGACGCGATCACCGACTCGGAATCGCTTTCCAAGATTCTGCACTGATGCCATGGCGCAGCGTGATGGCAAACATTCGACTTCCATTCGAGCTCGCTCACGTCACCCCAGATGAATCTCTGATTAACGAGCTCATCAAGCTGGTCGGGTTGCAGGGTTTTGAGAATGCAAAACCTGCGCAGCTTTCCGGCGGTATGAGACAGCGCGTTTCAATTGCTCGCGCCCTTGTTGTTCAGCCCTCAGTGCTGCTCCTGGATGAGCCATTTGGCGCACTTGATGACATGACCAGGCAGCGCCTAAATCTTGAGCTTTTGAGAATCTGGACCGAGAAACCAGCAACCACTTTGATGGTCACCCACGGAATCTCAGAAGCAATCTTCCTCTCCGATCAGGTGGCGGTAATGTCGCCTAGACCTGGTCGTATCAAAGAGATCATCGAGGTGGATCTGCCAAGACCTCGCACTCCAGAGATGATGCGCACCCCTGAATTCCACGCGCTCCACGACCGTGCTTCCGAACTGCTATTCGGAGCCAACCTGGCCGGCGATGACCTCAGTTAGTCAAAGGCTTCGCCCCTACCTTGGTGGCACGCTTGGAACCCTTGGAATCGTCGCTGTCTGGTGGCTAAGCGCAGAAACAATTTTTGCCTCCATCGGCAGGCGTCCGAATGGCTCCGGTGGAGCTATCCCAACTCCCCCGCAGGTGTTGGCGCAACTTGTCGAGGATGGCTTCTCCTTCTACCTCAAGAATGCTTCGATCACATTGGCCGAGGCTGGCTTGGGTTTTCTCTGGGGAAACCTTGCGGCTTTAGCCTTAGCAGCCCTAGCTCTTCTACTTCCAAGACTTGAATCGTTAGCATCACAAATAGCGGTCATCACCTACTGCATCCCGATTGTTGCAATTGGGCCGATTGTTCGACTCGTGGTCGGAGCCCCTGGACCCTCCGAACCAGCCGGTGCTGCAATCGTGCTCGCGGCACTGAGCGTCTTTTTCACCACCTTCGTTGGTGCGCTGACTGGTGTGCAGTCAACCGATAAGCGAGCCCTTGATGTTGTTACCGCATACGGCGGCAACGCCTGGCACCGTCTCGTGAAGGTCCAGCTACTTTCGGCACTGCCCTCCATCTTTGCCGCGCTCAAGATCGCAGCTCCAGCCGCATTCCTGGGCGCAATTCTTGGCGAGTACGTTGGTGGCACCGATGCAGGATTCGGTCCAGCGATGGTGAATGCCCAGCAGAGTCTTGAAGTTGCCCGAGTCTGGGGCGTAGCACTGATCTCAGGATTGATCGCAGGCGCTGGCTATGCACTGTTTGGGCTCATCTCAAAACTTGCTACTCCTTGGGCGAAGGTGAGTGTGCGATGAACTTCAAGCTCGAAGATGCCGAGGATAAGTCCCTAATCGCAGTTCGCTCAAAGGTCAGGCGCGAGGAGATTGCATACTCGCTCGGTCTTATGGCCAAGGGCGTCGCGAACACCGCTCTGTCCCTTGCAGTGGTGATCCTGCTCTGGGTGGTTGGGCTGTGGGCCCTGGATGTGACTCCATACATTGGCAAGGGACCGGTTGAGGTTTTCACCTGGCTCTTTTTAGATACCGACTCTTCAGAGCACCTGAACCTGGTTGCTAGCGCCTTAGGTCAAACCATGGTGGATTCCGCAATTGGGTTTAGTTTCGGGCTTTTCTTCGCAACTTTCATTGCGCTGCTGTTCAACCTTTCAAAGGGTTTTGAGCAGGCACTTATGCCGATTGCGATGCTGCTTCGATCAGTGCCGCTAATCGCCATGGCACCGATTCTGATTTTGATTTTTGGTCGTCAACAGGTGACGGTTGCGGTCATGGGCGCAATTGTTGTGCTGTTCCCCGCCTTGGTGAACATTGTCTTTGGACTCAGATCAGCCTCTGCCGCGATGGTTGATGTCGCTACCGTGTATGGCGCAAACAAGCTCTCAGCCATTCGCTATGTGGCATTTCCTGCGTCACTGCCCTCGTTCTTTGCGGCGGTCAAGATCTCTGTCCCGGGTGCTATCACCGGGGCGCTGTTAGTTGAGTGGCTGGCGACTGGCCAAGGCATTGGGTATGCAATCATCTCTGCAGTAGGTAGAGCCAAGACCAATGAGGTTTGGGCCTACGTTGTCGTGATTACCCTGGTCTCTATCATCATCTACAACCTGGTTGGGTTGCTCGAAAGCTTGGTGCTCTCTAGATTCGGCCAATCAACCAGAAAGCGTCGCTAGTCTTAGCTCTATGAGCACTCACATTGCAGCAGCCCCTGGAGAAATCGCCGACAAGATTCTTTTGCCAGGTGACCCACTCAGAGCAAAGTGGATCGCAGAGACTTTTCTTACTGACGTAAAGCAGTACAACAGCGTCAGAAACATGTTTGGCTTCACCGGAAACTACCAAGGTCAGCGCATTTCGGTGCAGGGCACCGGCATGGGTGCACCAAGCATCGGGATTTATGCCTACGAGCTGTTCAATGACTACGGCGTGCAGCAGGCGATTCGTGTTGGCACCTCAGGTGGCATCGCTCCGACGAAGCTTCGCGATGTCGTAATTGCGATGACCGCCTCAACCGACTCCCAAATCAATCGCAGGGCGACCAATGGTTTGGACTTTGCACCGCCTGCCAATTTTGAGCTTCTCGAACGCGCAGTGGCAAAAGCCAGATCCCTGGGCATCGACTTTCACGTGGGGGGTGTCGCCAGCGGCGATCTGTTTTATGACGAAACCGATTCGCTCGAGCAGTGGACCAAGCTGGGAATTTTGGCTCTTGAAATGGAAACCAACCAGCTCTACACCCTGGCTGCAAGATTCAAGCGCAAGGCTCTCAGCATCGTAACTGTCTCAGACATGATGGATGGTTCTGGTCACACCTCTTCTGAGGAGCGCGAGACCGGGTTTAGAAACATGGTCGAGATCGCACTGAATTCGTTCAGCTAACATTCGGGTAACACTATAAATTTTTGGTAAAAGTGGCCGTCGAGGTCATTTTTTTGGACTTAGTCTTTAGATGTGGGGGTGATTAGGAGATGGTCATGCTCATTGCGGGTAAAAAGTTCCTTGTAACCGGTGCTGGAAATGGCATGGGTCGAGAGGTTGCCCTAGAACTTCTTAGACGCGGTGCGAGTGTCATCGGCGTCGATGTCAACGAGGCGTTTCTCAAAGAGACCACTCTGTTGGCTGGTCCAAAAGCACCCAATCTTTTCACTGTCAAGCTAGACATCACCGACCGCAAAGCGGCTGCTGAGCTTGCCAAGAAGCACCCAGACCTGGACGGCCTTGTGAATGTGGCTGGCATCATTCAGCCGTTTGTTCGCGTGAGCGATCTCGATCTAGCTGCAGCCGATCGCGTGATGAACATCAACTTCTTTGGTCCACTGAATCTAATCAAGGCTTTTTTGCCAAACCTCCTAAAGCGTCCAGAGGCACACATTTTGAATGTCTCATCAATGGGTTCTTACGCACCGGTTCCAGGCCAGACCATTTACGGCGCATCCAAGGCGGCGTTGAATCTCCTAACCGAGGGACTGCGCTCTGAATTGAGTGAGACCAATGTCAAACTCACCCTGGTGTGGCCAGGTGCAATTGGAACCAACATCTCGCAAAACTCGGGTGTTTCAATCGCCGGAGCAGACACTGCAGAAACCTCGAAGATGAAGGTCACTTCCGCAGTTGAGGCTGGTCGGATGATGGTCGATGCCATCGAGCACGGTCAGAAGCGAATCTACGTCGGTGGCGATGCCAAGTTCATGGGCAGACTTGCCCGCTGGTCGCAGGACACTGCAGCCAAGTTGATCTACAAGAACCTCAAAAACCTATTGGGTTAGGCCTCGTGCCTACCCTCGCGTTCTTTTAGGTCTTGCCAAACAAAAATAAGTAGCGCTGGCAGCAGAATGTCGGTTGCGATAAACACGGGTGAATTCACCAGGTAGTCGAAATACCAAACCGAGTCCCTGGCATACAGAACAATCTGGTTCAACACAACGGAAATGGGCCACAGCAGCGCAGCGAAGGGCAGCAGTGGAATCAGCTTCGAGTTGCCAGCGGCGTAGGCAAAAAGAGCAACGCCCGGCACGATGGCAATGATCAACCAGCCGGCGATCGAAATCAAAAGCGTAATCTGGCGCAGGACCGAAGGCTCATCAAAAGGGTTGAAGATGAAGAACTCTGGGTAAGTCGCGACCACCAACCAGTAGAGAGCGACAAGGAAAATACTGAAGGCAACAAAGCTACTTCGGAAATTAGCTCGTGAATGTTTTGCTGAGTCGGTCATCATATTTCCTAGGGTGTTATGTCACAGGATAGGTAGTAATCGCCAACTCCAGCAGTTTCCCACTTATAAACACCCACCGTGTTGCTGGGTCCACCAGTGCAAGGTAATCCGGCGCCAGGGGTAAAGGTTGAGCTGGTATTCACATAGATCGAACCCGCGGTTGCATCACTAAAGACCACGAAGCCAATTTCCATGACGGCGCCAGAGACGGGTCGCGTAGAAGTCAGAACTCCTTGACCATCCACAAATACCTGACTGCCTGAGGTCAGAGTCGATGTGTCAAGTCCACGAACGATGCCCTGGCTAGTGACGTATCCGACCTCACCTGGTCCGATGTCCTGGGTTAGAACTCCGATGACACCTGTTGTTTTTGCCGGGTTGGTCGCGTCTGCATATTCAATGGTCGAGCGACCACCATCGGCTCCAGTTATTCGAACAGCTCGACCGTTAAGCAACGTGTCAGCGGTGTTGTTTTTGACTGGCAAAACCTGTTCTTGACCAATCTGAAGTGTTACCTGTCCCCCACCAAGGCTCAGATCCAAAGTTCCTTCACTGGCATTCCACCGCAAACGCCCAATTTCAGCTGGGGCTGTAGCCGAGGTTGAGAACTGGAGGTAACCAAGACTGGAGAGATACTCAAAAGCTGACTGATCCACACCAACGGTCTGGGTAGTTGGGTCATAAGTTGCAGGACTAGACGCTAGCGCAACACCACTGGGGCCCTGAGGCCCTACCGGACCCATTGGTCCAACAGGCCCTTGCGGACCTTGGGGACCTTGCGCACCAGTTGCTCCAGTTGCGCCAGTAGAACCAGTTGCACCGGTAGCGCCCTGTGGTCCGACTGGTCCCACTGGACCCACGGGGCCTCGCGGACCAGTGGCACCGGTTGCACCGGTCTCACCTTTTGGGCCCTCGATCTCAGTAGGGGGTTCAGGAGTGAAGGTGTCAGTTGGCTCTGGCGTCGCGGTCTCAGTGGGTTCTGAAGTCGAGGTCTCAGTTGGCTCTGAGGTCGAAGTCTCAGTTGGTTCAGCCGTGGAGGTTTGAGTTGGCTCAGAGGTAGGAGTCTCCTCCGGCGAAGAGGTTTGCGACTGAGTTGGAGCTGGAGTTACGGGTAGCTCTGCACCGATACGGTAACCGACAACTCCGCCACCAATTGAGCCAAACCAGAGGGCGATTGCGGCGGCTGCAAGAACAGTAGAAAACTTTTGCATGTGCACCCCTTGTGTGAAGGATAGCACCGACCCCATTTTGCAGGGCATTCAACTTTTGGCAACAGAGGCTCACAATCACGAATGAGATGCGTGAGGCAGGATGACTGCAAGGGATTGATTGGCCGATGTGCTGGCTTTCCAAGGGGTGTTGAGCTAGGCTCCGATTACTTGCAAACATTTATTTGTTTCCTGCGTCGTAGAACGCTTTTCTCACTCGAGATTTATTGATTCCTGCGGCGAACGAATTCGTCGATCGGCGTCTTCGCCGAAAGCCAACAAAACTTGGCAAAACTGAGGCGCACTGGGCCGAAGGAAAGTAGTACCTAAATGTCCCAACCCACCTTTTCTCAACTTGGCGTTCCTGCGCCGATGGTCGCATCACTAACCCAGCAGGGTATCGACTCCCCCTTCCCAATTCAGATTGACACCCTCCCAGACTCACTCTCAGGGCGCGATGTCCTGGGCAGAGGCAAGACCGGCTCCGGTAAGACACTTGCTTTCAGCATTCCGATGGTTTCAAGGCTCGCCGAGATTCGTGCCGACCGATCAGTGCCTCGTAAGCCAATGGGCTTGGTGCTTGCTCCAACTCGTGAGCTGGTGACTCAGATTGCGGCCACTATGAGGCCGCTCGCCGACGCGATGAACCTTCGCGTGACCACCATCTTTGGTGGTGTTTCGCAGAACCCTCAAGCTAAGGCAATCCGCGAGGGTGTCGAGATCATCATCGCAACTCCAGGACGCCTAGAGGATCTGATGCAGCAGGGTTTACTGAAGCTTGATGGCATTCAGATCACAGTCTTGGATGAGGCTGACCACATGGCAGATCTTGGCTTTTTGCCGATTGTCACCCGAATTTTGAAAGCAACACCGAGAGACGGACAGCGATTGCTGTTCTCGGCAACATTGGACAACGGTGTAAACAAGCTGGTGGACCAGTTCCTAACGAACCAGGTGATGCACTCGGTGGATGAGGAAAACTCTCCGGTTGCCCAAATGACTCATCATGTCTTCGAGGCAGCATCGGCGGAGGCTAAGACGCAGCTGGTAAACGCTCTCGCCTCTGGCCAAGGCCGACGGATTTTGTTCATGCGCACCAAGCACCACGCAAAAAAGCTTGCTATCGCGCTCACCAAGGCGGGCATCCCTGCCGTTGACCTGCACGGCAATCTCTCCCAGAACGCTCGTGATCGCAACCTTGCTGCTTTCTCAAGCGGCGAGGTCAGGGTCCTGGTCGCAACCGATGTTGCGGCACGTGGTGTTCACGTGGACGATGTGAACCTTGTGATTCACGTCGACCCACCAGCCGAGCACAAGGCCTACCTGCACCGTTCCGGGCGAACGGCTCGAGCCGGTGCAGAGGGTGACGTTGTCACCATCTGTCTACCAACCCAGCGCAAGGATCTAGCCGAGCTGCTACAGAAGGCAAAGATTGATGTGAAGCCGATTTCAGTAACCAGTCAATCTCCAGAAGTCAAAGCACTGATTGGTGAGGTTGCCCCTTACGTGAAACCTGTGGCGATTGCGAAGCCAGTTCAAGGTGGCGGAAAGTCTCAGGGCCGCAATGCCCAGAGAAAGCGAGCTCTCAAGCAAGGCCAGGTAGCAACTAAACCTGAGAGCAGGAGCCCTAGATCTGATTCTTCGAAGCCAAAGACTTCCGAGAATTTCTCTAGAGCAGCTAAGCCGAACCAGGGCTCGAGAAGAGGGTCAAGACCTGCCCAGCAGGCCAGTAGGGGTTCTCGGGGCTAACTACTTGCTTGGCTTCTTGGTTGCGTATGCAAATACGGCCAGGCCAATCACAAGTGCGCCAGCTCCAAGACCATAAGCCGCAACATCTGCCGAGCGGTTGTAGTCAACAAAGACTCCGACAAACACCACGGCGATGATTGCAACGACGACACCGATCAGTTTGGACTTCAGATCGTCCAGGTCATTCACCTGCAGCCAGGTTGGGACTTCAAGCTCGGTGTCGATGAAGAGCTCATAAAGGCCATAGCCGATAACCAGCAACACAGTGCCAAGCAAAATTGCGTCGACTGCGGTCAGCACTTCAACGATGGTGTCTTTTAGGTAAGAGGAACCAGTAGCAGCTTCAAATACCGCCACAAACATCTCAAGTGAGCCAAAAACCATCAGCACAAGAGCTCCGATGATCGAAGCGATGGCTGGAACGATAACTGCGTATCTGGTTAGGCCCAAGAGTTTTCTCATGCCGTGAGTCTAAGTATTAGAAAGCCGGAACAGAAGAGTAAGCGCAATACATAGATGGTTGTCTATGTATTATGAGCACATGAGTGAATGGAACTACACAGCGTGCTCAAAGCCATTTGAGACCGAAGAGGCCGCCCGGGACTATATGGTCAGCAAGGACCTTGCGGGCTGGATTCTAAAAAGAGAAAGCGGTTATGCCGCTGTTTGCCCCACCTATCCCCAGGGCTATTACGAGGACGCGGTAGTCGTCGCAGAGCTTGAAAATTCAAAGCGAGAGCTCGCCAAGGCCACTAGGGGTTTGCCGATCCAAAACTGCTGCTAAACCAAAAGCGCACCTGAGAAGCTGATTGACCCGCCAGCTGGTCTGGCCTGCTGCGACCACCGCTTGTCTCAGGATTTGGCGCTCTCTAAACCGGTCTTTGCTGCGGATTGAAATAGGTCTAGATTGAATGTGTAGTCCCCGAAATAACGAGAGGATGAAAAATGGTCAAGAACAACCGCGTCAACGAAGAAGACCTGCGCGAAGCCATCAAAGAGAAGGCTCGTCTAGCCAAGGAAGAAATGGCTGAGGCCCAAGTTCGCGAGGCTGAAAAAGAAGAGCGCGAAGATCGCGACGAAGACTAAAACCAGTTCTCGGAATCTAAAGCCCAAGACCAAAACCCTATAGCCCAGCAAGCTTCCAACGCTGGGCCCCGGTGGAGCGCCCTCGGCAGGAATCGAACCTGCGACCAAGAGATTAGAAGGCTCTTGCTCTATCCACTGAGCTACGAGGGCAACGGTAGAAAAGTTTAGCCCAGTAGGTGCCATAGAGTTATGCAAGGTTTTCTCACCGAGGGGCAACGATGTCACTGAACACTACTCAAATCCCAATTCCCGCTTCTCAGGAACTAGCGGACGCAGCGATTGAGTTGGTGAAGCAGTGGGTTCAAGAGGCTGAGTCTAAGAAGGTAAGCCCAGCTGCGAAAAGGCTGGCTGGCCTGCTCCAAGATCCAAACGGCCTTGATTTTGCGGTCGGTTTCGTCGATGGAGTTATCCGGCCAGAAGACATCAATGTTGCGGCAAAAAACTTCGCTTCACTTCGCTCGATAGTTCCAGGATTCCTACCCTGGGGGCTACGAGTTTTGATCGGGCTTGGAGCGATATTCGCAAGACTGTTCCCTTTTATCGTCATCCCTATCGCGCGCAAGGCACTGCGGACCCTGGTGTCCCACCTGGTAATTGACGCCAGTGCCGGCAGGCTCGGATCATCACTGAGGCGTATTGCCAAGTCCGGCGCAAAGCTAAACATCAACTTGCTTGGTGAAGCTGTGCTGGGTGAGGAAGAGGCCAAGCGCAGGCTTATAAAGATTGCCGAGCTCCTCTCAAGAAAAGACGTGGACTACATCTCGGTAAAAGTTTCCGCAGCCGTTGCTCCGCACTCCAAGTGGGCCTTTGATCAAAACGTGGATCACGTTGTAAAGCGTTTGACTCCGCTATATGAGCTGGCGATGCGAGATGGTGCTAACAAATTCATCAACTTGGACATGGAGGAGTATCACGACCTGGACCTCACAATCGAGGTCTTCAAGAAGGTGCTGGGTCAACCACAGTTCAAGAACCTAGAAGCCGGAATCGTGTTGCAGGCATACTTACCCGATGCCCTCAGAGCAATGATTGACCTGCAGCAGTGGGCAAGCCTGCGTGTTCTCGCCGGCGGGGCTCCAATCAAGGTTCGAGTGGTCAAGGGTGCAAACCTTCCCATGGAGCGAGTGGACGCGGAGATTCACGGCTGGCCCCTAGCTACTGTTGAATCAAAGGCGCATGCCGATGCGAACTACAAGCGGGTTCTCAACTACGCCCTCACTGCAGAACGCGTAAAGAATGTGAAGATCGGTGTCGCTGGACACAACCTTTTTGACATCGCTTTCGCCTGGCTGCTAGCCGGCCAACGTGGCGCGCAAAGTGGCATGGATGTTGAGATGCTGCTTGGTATGGCTCAAGCTCAGGCCACGGTCGTTCAAAAAACAATCGGAAACCTGGTGCTCTACACCCCGGTTGTTCACCCTCAAGAATTCGACGTGGCGATCGCGTATCTGATCAGAAGATTGGAAGAAGGTGCGGCTAAGGAGAACTTCCTCTCCAACGCTTTTGAGCTCTCTCAATCAACCGCTTTCAACATTGAGAGGTCGAGATTCCTGGAGTCTTTGGCTCTAGTGGATGAGAACGTCCCGATTCCAAACCGACTTCAGGACCGAAATCTGGACCTAGCGGTAGCTCCTGCAAAGGGATTCGAAAATGCTCCAGACACCGACCCAGCTATTCGACAGAACCGTGCCTGGGCCTATCGGATCATCTCAAGAGTTGAAACTAGCCAGCTAGGTTCAGACAAGGTCAAGCAAGACACCCTCAGCTCCAACTTTGAGCTGCAACAGCTGATTCAAAACGCCAAGCGAGCCGGCGAGGTTTTTGGCTCTAAGCATCCGCTTGAGCGAGCACAGCTGCTCCACGAAATTGGCGTTGCCCTCGAACGCAATCGAGCGAAGCTGATTGAGGTTGCAATGTCGGAGGCCGGCAAGACCTTCGATCAGATTGATGCTGAAATCTCTGAAGCGGTGGATTTCGCCCACTACTACGCCGAGCGCTGCAAGGAACTATCCGAACTAGATGGGGCAAAGCCAAAACCGTTCTCACTTACGGTGGTCACTCCCCCGTGGAACTTCCCCATTGCCATCCCTGCCGGCAGCGCGCTAGCTGCGCTGGCTGCTGGATCAGCGGTGATCTTCAAGCCTGCGGGTCAGGCCGCTCGCTGCGGCGCGGTGGTTGCAGAAATCATTGGCTCGATCATTGAAGCCCCAGTTTTCAACCACATCCAGATCTCTGAATCTGATCTTGGTAAGGAGCTAATTGGTCACCCAATGGTTGACCAGGTCATTCTCACCGGAAGCTTCGAAACCGCTCAGCTATTCAGGAGTTTCAGAAGTGATCTCAGGCTGACCGCCGAAACCAGTGGCAAGAACGCCATCATCGTCACCCCCAGCGCCGATCTAGATTTGGCGGCGAAAGACGTCGCCTACTCAGCATTTGGTCACGCCGGACAGAAGTGCTCTGCTGCATCCCTGGTGATTCTGGTTGGATCGGTTGCTAAATCCAAGAGATTCCGCAGGCAGCTGTTAGACGCGGTCTCGTCGATGACCGTAGATCACCCGAGTAACCCAGCGGCACAAGTTGGACCAGTGATTTCTGTCCCGGAGCCAAAGCTGCTTTCTGGTCTTACCGAGCTATCCGGAAGAGAGAGCTGGCTGCTGCAACCTCGTCAATTGGATGACAGCGGTCGACTCTGGAGCCCGGGCATCAAAGAAAACGTTGCCCCGCAGTCCCCTACTCACCTAATTGAATACTTCGGCCCCGTACTTGGCATCATGACTGCAAGGACTCTTGAGGAAGCCATCGAGCTGCAAAATGCCGTGGACTACGGTCTGACTGCAGGAATCCACTCGCTTGATGCCAAAGAGGTTGGTAACTGGATCGATACCGTTCAAGCTGGAAATCTCTACGTAAACCGAGGCATCACAGGAGCAATTGTTCAGCGTCAACCTTTCGGTGGCTGGAAGAACAGTGCCATCGGACCAACGGCAAAAGCAGGTGGACCAAACTACCTACTGACGCTTTCAAACTTTGAATCTGCCACCGCAGTCTCCGACATCGAAATCACGAACAAAAAGGTCTTGCAGGCATTGGCTCTTGCGGCAGCCTCGGAGCTTAGCGACGAGGACATGGCTGCGATTTTGCGAGGCGCGAAATCTGATCTTGAGAACCTGAACGAGATCTTCAAAAAGGTTTCTGACCCATCTGATCTGGCGGTTGAGAAGAACCTGTTCCGCTATGTCGGCGCCCAGACCAGCCTGAGAATCAACGAGGGTTCAGACTCCAAGCACCAGTGGCGTTCGGTGGTGACTCTGCTAACCCTTGGTTCGGGAAGAGTCTCAGCATTCGAGATTCCCAAGCGACTGCTGCAGATTTTGAAAAAGAGTGGCATTCAGGTGGTTATTGAGTCTGAAGCAAGCTGGGTTGACAGTGTGAAGCCAGGCGAGCGCTGGAGAGTAATCGGTCCAGTCAGCTACTTGGGCAAACTAGCTGACTGCCGAACTACGGTTTACAACCAGGACCCTGTCGAGTCTGGCCGAATTGAGCTACTCCCCTATTTCAAGGAGCAAGCAATTTCGATAACTGCTCACAGGTTCGGAAACCCGTCGAGAATGGTTGCGCAGCTGAGTCTGTAGATTCTCGGCCAAGACTTTTAGCACCCAACGGGAGTATTCTTTTCGGTTGGTGGTTAAACCACTTATCTGAAAACGTTCGGGGTTCTGTTGTCATTTCTCGCCAAGCTTTCTCTAAAAAACCGCGCAGTGGTTGGTCTAATCACTTTGATCGCGGTCGCCTTTGGTTACCTTTCGGTAGGTAGCCTCAAGCAGGAGCTGCTGCCAAGCGTTGAGGTCCCCTCCGCTGCAGTTGTTACCAGCTATCCAGGTGCATCACCGGAGGTTGTAGATGAGCAGGTGTCACAACTCCTAGAAAGCGCCATCACTGGCCTAGATGATCTCGAGACCACAACCGCAACCAGCACCACTGGTCTATCGGTTATTCGAGTCTCATTTGCATTCGGCACCACTGCCGAGCAGGCCAACGAGAGACTCACCTCGGCCATCAATTCCGTCAAGAGCACTCTCCCATCGGATGTTGAGCCACAGGTCATTTCGGGAAGCTTTGATTCTGTACCAATCATCGTGCTGGCTGTGGCAGACCTCGGTGGTGACAACGAACGAATTGGTGAAGCGCTAGCCAAGAACGCCCCCACCATCTTCAGCCAGGTCGATGGCGTGCGTGACGTTGCGGTGTCCGGTGCTGTTGAACAGCGCATCTACCTAGACCTGAACCAGTCAAGACTTGCTCAGTTCGGGCTTACTCAACGCGATATCACTACTGCGCTAAATGCGAATGGCTTGGTGCTCCCAGTTGGTTCCCTAAATGACGACCAGGGCTCGATTGCGATTCAGGTAGGTAGCGCTGTTGACACCATCGTCAAGCTCGAGAGCCTGCCGCTGATTAGTCAAAACCCAGCAGCCGAGCTGGTCACCATTGGCGATGTTGCCAATGTTCGTCTAGACGATGCTCCGGTGACCTCGATCTCAAGAACCAATGGCAAAGAGTCACTGGCGGTAGCTATCACCAAGACTCAGGATGGCAACACGGTTGCCGTTTCGCAGGGCGTTGAAGAACTTATTCCAGAGCTTGAGGATGCCCTCGGCGGCAATGTTCAGATTGTCAGCACCTTCGACCAGGCACCCTTTATTCAGAAGTCCATCAAGGACCTAACCACCGAAGGTCTCTTGGGTCTTGGCTTCGCAGTATTGATCATCCTGGTATTCCTACTCAGCGTGAAGTCGACCCTGGTTACCGCAATCTCAATCCCAACCTCGGTGCTACTCACCTTCATCGGATTGCAGCTTGCAGACTTCTCGCTAAACATCTTGACCCTGGGAGCTCTCACAATTGCGATTGGTCGTGTTGTGGATGACTCGATTGTGGTTATCGAAAACATCAACCGACACCTCAGCTATGGCCAGCCTCGCAAGAAGGCCGTGCTGTCAGCTGTGCGCGAGGTTGCTGGAGCAATCACCGCTTCTACCATCACCTCGGTTGCCGTTTTCCTACCAATCGCCCTAGTTGATGGCTTGGTTGGTGAACTCTTCAGGCCATTCGCCTTCACGGTCGCCTTTGCACTACTGGCATCGCTACTGGTCTCCTTGACCATCGTTCCGGTGCTTGCCTACTGGTTCCTAAGAATGCCAAAGCGTCTGATCGAAGCCCAAAAGGCCAACCCCAAGAACTTTGAAAAGAAGCAACGCAAGCACGAGGAAGAGCGCGAGCTAAAGTCTTGGCTTCAGCGTGGATACGTGCCACTGATCAAGACCACAACGCGTCACCCGTGGATTACTCTCACTGCAGCTGTGCTGGTATTGGGCTACACCTTCTCGCTGGTTCCGCTACTGAAGACCAACTTCATCGACGGTGCTGGTTCAAACCAGTTCATCGCAAGACTAGAAATGCCTGCTAGTGCCACGTTCGAAGAGCAAGAAGAGGCTGCTGTCGACATCGAAGCCGAGATCGTAGCCATCGAGGGCGTAGATGTTGTGCAGACAACCGTCGGCTCCGCAGTTGACGGCCGAGTTGCCTTTGGCGCAGCTGCAGATGGTATTCGCTTCACAGTTATTGCTGATGAAGAGGCTGATACCGAACTGATCAAAGCAGCCGTACTAAAGCTCTCCGTCCCTACCGATTCCCAGATCACCGTTTCATCCGGTGGCGGCTTTGGTTCAAGTGAAACCATTGATATCAAGGTTTTGGCAACCGACGCCGATGATCTTCAAGAGGCAGTGGACCTAATTGCCGACACCATGTCTGACATCGACAACGTGAGTGCCGTGACCACGACCCTGGAGGCCGACGAGCGTGTTCTCGAGGTTGTTGTCAACCGCTCAAAGGCAGCTCGTTACCTACTCACTGAGACTCAGGTATCGGGCATTGTTGCCGCGCAGCTTCGCCCAAGCGCGCTTGGCACCTTGACCATAGACGGCCAAGAGGCCGATGTTTACATCGAGGGTCAGACTGCACCTGAATCTATTGATGAAATCAAGGCCCTCTCAATCCCAACCTTCCAGGGCGTGGTTCGCCTGGATGCAATCGCCTCCGTAAACGAGGTGCTGAAGCCGACCTCAATTACCTCGGAGCGCGGCAACCGCACCGCAGTGGTTTCACTAACCCCAGAGGGCGATGACCTGGGTGCGATTTCTCAAGCTATCGATGCCAAGCTGGCCGAGGTTGAGTTGCCAGCTGGTTCCGAGGCAAGCGTCGGCGGAGCCGCTGCCGACCAGGCAGAGTCCTTTGCCCAGCTCGGCCTTGCAATGCTGGCTGCAATCGCGATCGTTTACATCGTGATGGTTGCCACATTTGGTTCGCTGATTCAACCGCTGATCCTGCTGATCTCGATTCCATTTGCCGCGACCGGCGCCCTGGGTCTGCTACTGATTACTGACACTCCGCTGGGCGTGCCTGCTCTGATCGGTATGTTGATGCTGATCGGAATCGTGGTGACTAACGCGATTGTGTTGATTGACCTGGTGAACCAGTATCGAAAGAGCGGCAAGAGCGTGGAGGATGCCCTCCTGACTGGTGCGAGACAGCGTCTGCGCCCGATTCTGATGACCGCACTGGCCACCATCTTTGCCCTGTTCCCAATGGCACTGGGACTAACTGGTGAGTCCGGCTTTATCTCCAAGCCCCTTGCCATTGTGGTGATCGGTGGATTGTTCTCCTCAACGCTATTGACCTTGGTCTTGGTGCCGGTTCTCTACTGGCTAGTTGAAGGTCGCAAGGAGCGCAAAGCGCTCCGAATTGCGCGCAAGGCAGCTCGTGCTGAAAAGAAGGCCAACAAAAAGCTCGAGAAGTCTGCTCCTAAGACTGAACCAGTGAACATTGTTGCAACCCCAACAGCAGCTACCGTGCCAGTCGCAGAGTCACCAGTCGAGTCTGAAAAGGCTGCAGAGCCTGTTGCCCAGGAAGTGTTCGAAGTTGTGTCAGAAACTGAAGAGACTGCAAAGCCTGAGGTTGTGGACTGGGAGGCTGAGATTGCTAAGGAGCTCGTAGCCGAGGAGTTCACTCCGGTTCCAGAAACCTCAGCCCCTACCCTGGCCTGGTCAATCGATGAACAAAACATCGAGCTCGACACTGAGGCAACCATGCAGTGGAGTGAGCAGAACACCAACACCGCTCCTATTGCAGCAATTCAAGAACCAGAGCTACCTGCCTTCGTCACAGAGCCAAAGAGCGAATCAAAGCCAGCTGCAGCCCCTTCCAAGAAGGAGCTACGCGAGGCTAAGAAGCGCGAGAAGGCCGAGCTCAAGGCTCAAAAGAAGGCCGCCAAGCTATCTAGGCACTCGGACGACTAATCATGGCTGACTACATCGTTTGGGTTGATTGCGAGATGACTGGGCTAGACCTGGATCGCGATGAGATTTGTGAGATTGCGGTTGTTGTAACCGATGATGAGCTCAACGAGGTAGATCTCGGTCTACAGATCGTGATCAAGCCAAGCGATAGTGCGCTTTCGAACATGGGTGAGTTTGTCACCAAAATGCACACCGACTCCGGTCTGATTACAGAGATTCCGCAGGGCGTGACCTTGGAAAATGCTCAGGAGCAGGTGCTCCAGTACATCAAGCGCTGGGTGACACAGGAGCGCACCGCTCCCCTGGCTGGTAACAGCATTGGGACCGACCGAATGTTCTTAAACAAATACATGCCACAGCTTGATAAGTATCTGCACTATCGCAACATTGACGTGAGCTCAATCAAGGAGCTAACTAGACGCTGGTACCCGAGGGTTTATTTCCAACTACCCAAGAAGACCGGAAACCACAGAGCACTGGCGGATATCCGGGAATCGATACAAGAACTTCGTTACTACCGCAAAACGGTATTGGTCGAGGCACCAGGACCAGATTCTGAGACTGCAAAGGTTGCGGCTGCATCACTAAGCGCTGATAGAATCTAACGGCTTCGCAAGAGGCGATGGTGGGTATAGCTCAGCTGGTAGAGCACCTGGTTGTGGTCCAGGGGGCCGCGGGTTCAAGTCCCGTTACTCACCCCAAATGAAAAACCCCAAGTCCTAGGACTTGGGGTTTTCCTTTTAGCTCTAGGAGTTTGCTCTTTCGAGGATTAGCTCTCGCACTCGTGCGGCATCAACCTGACCCTTCATGGCCTGCATCACAGCACCAATCACAGCACCAGCAGCCTGGACCTTGCCCTCGCGAATCTTCTCGAGAACATCCGGCTGCTTGGCTAGCGCCTCATCAATGGCAGCAATTAGAGCGCCATCATCGGTAACAACCTTCAGACCACGCTTTTCGATGACCTCGCTGGGCTCACCCTCACCGGCTAGCACACCAGCGACAACCTCACGAGCCATACGGTCGGTCAGTTCACCAGAGTCAATCAACTTCTGAATCTCAGCAACCTGAAGCGGAGTGATCGAAAGCGAAACAATGTCGACCTCTTGGGAGTTAGCTAGACGAGCAAGCTCACCAGTCCACCACTTACGAGCAGCCTGCGGGGTCGCTCCAGCGGCAACGGTTGCCTCAACCTGATCGAGTAGGTCGGAGTTCACAACATCTCTGAACTCGAGGTCACTGAAGCCCCAGGCGGCCTGCAGACGCTTGCGCCTCAGGGCCGGGTTCTCAGGCAGTGATGCGCGAATCGATTCAATCCAAGCCTCATCTGGCTGGACTGGAACAAGGTCAGGCTCCGGGAAGTAGCGGTAGTCATCAGCGTCTGACTTTGGTCGACCCGCTGAGGTGTAGCCACGGTCCTCGTGCCAGTGCCTGGTCTCCTGAGTGATGGTGCCACCCTGAGAAAGAATGTAGGCCTGACGCTGAATCTCATAGCGCACTGCATTCTCAATGGAACGCAGTGAGTTCACGTTCTTGGTCTCGGTTCTGGTGCCGAGTTTCTCCTGGCCCTTAGGGCGAAGCGACACGTTAGCGTCGCAACGAACGTTGCCGCGCTCCATCTTGGCGTCTGAGACATCCATCGTCTTCACGATGTCGCGGATTGCGTGAACATAGGCTGCCGCAAGCTCTGGCGCTTTATCTCCCGCACCAAAGATCGGCTTGGTCACGATCTCTACCAGTGGAACACCAGCTCGGTTGTAGTCGACGAGTGAATATTCCGCTCCCTGAATACGACCGGTTGCGCCACCGACGTGAGTTAGCTTTCCAGCGTCCTCCTCCATGTGTGCACGCTCAATCAGAACCTTGAAGCTCTCGCCGGATTCCAACTCAATGGTGATCTCACCGTCGTATGCGATTGGCTCGTCATACTGCGAGGTTTGGAAGTTCTTTGAAAGATCAGGGTAGAAGTAGTTCTTTCTGGCAAAGCGACCGGTAGGAGCAATCTTGCAACCAAGTGCCAAACCAATAGCCATCGATGACTCAACGGCCTTCTTGTTCACTGCTGGCAGTGAGCCGGGAAGCCCGAGGCAGACAGGGCAAACGTTGGTGTTTGGCTCTGAGCCAAAGACGTTGGCACAACCACAGAACATCTTGGTCTTGGTGTTGAGCTCGACGTGAACCTCAAGACCAATAACCACCTCAAACTGCTCGAGAGCAGCCTCGTAGGAAAGCAGATTGTCTTTAGCCATTAGTTTGCCTCCAACTTTGGTGCCTTGCTCAATAGCGGCTCGCCCCACTGTGCTAGGTAAAGCTTTTCAATGATTGCGCCCACGCGATACATCAGCGCGTCCTGCATCTGCGGCGCCAAGATCTGAACACCTGATGGCAGCCCATCCTCGCGAGCTAGACCGTTAGGAACCGACATGCCCGGGATGCCAGCCAGGTTGGCAGGAATGGTTGCAATGTCATTTAGGTACATTGCAAGCGGGTCGTTGACCTTCTCACCGATCTTGAACGCGGTGGTTGGAGCGGTTGGGGTTAGCAGCACATCAACCTGCTCGAACGCCTTGTTGAGGTCCTGCTGAATCAGAGTTCTGACCTTCTGAGCCGATCCGTAGTATGCGTCGTAGTAGCCAGATGAGAGTGCGTAGGTGCCCAAGATGATGCGGCGCTTTACCTCCGGACCGAAACCGGCCTCACGGGTAGCTGCCATCACACGCTCGATAGTTGGGTTGCCATCTGGGGTAACACGAAGACCAAAGCGGACCGAGTCGAACTTGGCAAGGTTTGAAGATGCCTCAGCCGGCAGGATCAGGTAGTAGGCAGCGACTGCGTACTCAAAGCTTGGGCAGTCAACCTCAACTACCTCAACGCCCTCGGCAACCAGCTTTGCAATGGTGTCATCGAAAAGGTCTTTGACGCCAGGCTGGAAGCCATCTGATGAGAGCTGCTTCACAACACCAACGCGAAGACCCTTCGGGTCTGCCTGGCGCACGGCCTGCGCCATTGAACCCAAGGAGCTAGGTAGCGAGGTGGAGTCCATAGGGTCGTGGCCTGCGATGACATCCTGCAAAAGTGCAGTGTCCAAGACGTTGTTCGCTACAGGACCAATCTGATCTAGCGATGATGCCAGCGCAATCAAGCCATAGCGAGAGACTGCTCCATAGGTTGGCTTGGCACCAACCGAACCGGTCACGGCTGCAGGGAAACGAATCGAACCACCGGTGTCTGAACCGATTGCAACCGGAGCGAGATGAGCCGATACCGCAGATGACGAACCACCACCAGAACCACCTGGGATTCGATCCAGTGCCCAAGGATTCTTCGATGGACCAAAGGCCGAATACTCGGTTGAGGAACCCATCGCAAACTCATCAAGGTTGGTCTTGCCAAGAATCGGCATCGCAGCACCGCGGAGTTTTGAAACCACGGTCGCGTCATACTGTGGGACCCAGCCCTCGAGAATCTTTGATCCTGATGTGGTTGGAGCGTCAGTTGTAGTCAGGTTGTCCTTGACGGCGATCGGAACACCGTGAAGCACCGAAACCGACTGACCCGAAGCAAGCTGCTCGTCAGCTCGCTTTGCAGCTGCGATGGCTAGTTCGCGGTTTAGGTGAAGGTAAGAGTTGGTCACCGGATTTAGCTGCTCCGAGCGATCGAAGAATGCGGTGGTGACCTCAACCGAAGAGACCTGCTTGCTGGCGATCAGTTCAGCCAGCTCAGAGGCTGGGCGATAGACAAGTTCAGACACGTTTACTCCTCATCCAAGATTGCTGCGACTCGGAAACGACCCTCTGCGCTATCTGGAGCGCTGGATAGAGCCTGAGCCTGAGTTAGAGAAGGTCTAAGAACATCCTCACGGAAAACATTTGCCATCGGGATTGGGTGCGAGGTTGCCACCACGTCACCGGACACGGCTTGGTTCACCATGGCTACGGAGTCGACGATTACAGCCAGCTCTCCGGCTAGTCGCTCCACCTCCTCATCGGTCACCAAGATTCTGGCAAGGGAGGCAAGGTGCCTAACGGTATCTGGGGTAATTTCAGACATGCATCAGCTCAATTCGAAGTTGGCGAATGTCTAAAGTCTAGTTTCTTTAGCCACCCAGGCGGGCGATAAAGGTAGCTTCGTCGATTACCTCAACGCCCAACTCCTCGGCCTTGGCGAGCTTTGACCCGGCACCGGGACCAGCTACCACAAACGAAGTCTTCTTTGATACCGATGAACTTGCCTTGCCGCCTTGAGCGATGATCTTGGCCTCGGCATCCTCGCGAGTCATCGACTGCATGCTGCCGGTGACGACAATTGTCATGCCGCTAAAGATGCCGTCGGTTGAAACTGGTCCAGCGAAGTCTGGAATCTCAAGCTGAACCCCAGCTTCCTTCCAGCGCTCGATGATGCGCTGGTGCCAGGGCTCCTGGTACCAGTCCTTGATGGACTTGGCCAGAGTTGGACCAACCCCATCAACCTGAGATAGCTCTTGCTCACTGGCCTGCAGAATCTCCTCGATAGATCCAAATTGATTGCAAAGCGCTCTGGCTGCTACTGGCCCAACATGGCGAATCGAGAGCGAGGTCAGGATTTTCCAAAGCTCTCGAGTTTTCGCCTCCTCCAAATTGGCTAGCAGTTTCAAGGCAACCTCGGCCGGGGAGCCGTCCTTTTTGCGGAAGAAGTCAACGATCTTCGGGTTGCCCTCAGCATCATGCTTTGGCAATCCAGTATCTGGATCCAGCACCAAGGCCCGAATTGGCAATAGCTTTTCAAGGGTCAAATCAAACAGGTCGGCTTCACTCTGAACCGGGGCCTGCGCGGGCTCCACTGGCTGAGTGAGTGCCGACGCACTCACGTAACCAAGCGCTTCAATATCTAGCGCTGCGCGCGAGCCAATGTAGGCAATGCGTTCCCTCAGCTGGGCCGGGCAGCTCTCCGCGTTAGGACAGCGCAGATCGACATCACCCTCCTGAGCTGGAGCTAGCTCTGCCGAGCATTCTGGGCAGTGGGTAGGCATTACAAACTCACGCTCTGATCCGCTTCTGAGCGCAACCACTGGACCCAGGATTTCGGGTATTACATCTCCGGCTTTACGCAGCACCACAGTGTCGCCAATCAAGATGCCCTTGGCCTTGACCTGGTCTTGGTTGTGCAGGGTTGCGAACTCAACCTCAGAACCAGCCACCTTGACCGGAGCCAACACCGCAAAAGGCGTGGCCCTACCGGTTCTTCCAATCGAAACCTTGATGTCTAGCAACCTGGTGTTGACCTGCTCGGGCGGGTACTTATAGGCAATTGCCCACCTTGGAGCTCTCGAGGTTGCACCCAGCTCGCGCTGCCTGGCTAGCTCATCAACCTTGACCACTACCCCATCAATTTCGTGCTCGAGAGCGTGCCGGTTTTGGCTCAGATTAGTAATGAACTTATACGCACTCTCGGCATCGGCAACTACTGCAAACTGCTTTGTGGTTGGTAATCCCCAACTCTCTAGCAGTTGATAAACCTCGGATTGGGTTTTTAGGCCCTCAAAGCTTCCGAAGCCATGAACCAGCATCCGAAGTGGTCTTGAAGCAGTGACAGCGGGGTCCTTCTGACGAAGCGATCCAGAAGCAGAGTTTCTAGGGTTAGCAAAAGGTGGTTTGCCTGAGGCAACCAAGTCCGCGTTCAGCTTCTCGAAGGCCTTGAGCGGGAAGTAGACCTCTCCCCTGATTTCAATGACGGAGGGGTGGTTTGAACCGCTTAGTTTGTGCGGGACACCCTCGATGGTGAGCACATTCTGAGTGACATCCTCACCGGTTTCACCATCACCTCTGGTTGCAGCTTTTACCAAGACTCCGTTTTCATAGGTGATCGATAGAGCTAGTCCGTCAATTTTTGGCTCACACAAAAATGGTCCGCCGCCAGCTCTTTGACTCCAGGCTTGGAATTCCTCTTCACTGAAAGCGTTATCAAGCGACATCATCGGAGTTAGGTGTTTCACAGGCGCAAAAACCTCACTGGCTCTGCCGCCAACCAAAACCGTTGGAGAGCTATCGGTAATGCCATGCTCTGCCTCGAGGTTTTTAAGTTCTCGCTCTAAAAGGTCATATTCGTAGTCCGAGATCAGCGACTGGTTTTCTTGGTAGTAGGCATCGCGGTAGTACTGAATCTGTCTACGAAGCTCTTCGATGCGCTGATCAGACATTGATTGTCACCGCAGAGACAGTTCTATCGATGGTGGTTTGGCCTAACACTCTGGTGCCGAGGTAGATCACCGCGGTTTGCCCCGGCGCAACACCATACAGCGGCTCAGTCAACTCGATAACTAACTCCCCGGAAACTACTGCGGCTCTGGCCGGCACGGTCTCACCATGAGCGCGGACTTGGACCTCACAGTCGAAAAACTCGGCGGTGTTCTCAGGAGCTAGTCCGCACCAGCTGTAGCGGGAGCCGGCGAGCTGAGTGATTTGTAGTGCTTCCTCTGGGCCAACAATGACCTCTTTGGTCTTTGGTCTGATCTCCAAAACGTAGCGCGGCTTGCCATCTTTTGCGGGTCTACCAAGTCGAAGACCCTTGCGCTGACCGATTGTGAAACCGACGTGTCCATCGTGGGAACCAACTTCGTTGCCTTCGAGATCCAAGATCTTGCCAGGTTCTGATGGCACAAACTCCCTGAGCCACTCTCTGGTGTCGCCCTCTGGGATAAAGCAGATGTCATAGCTATCCGGCTTGTTTGCAACACTCAGGCCGCGTTCTGCAGCCTCCTGTCGAATCAAGTCCTTTGACGCAGTGGCACCGAGTGGAAACATCGAGTGCCTCAGCTGTTCTTGGGTCAGCACACCCAGCACATAGCTCTGATCCTTAGCCATAGCCAAAGATCGATGTAGTTCGAGATTCCCAAGCGCGTCTTCGGTAATTGACGCGTAGTGTCCGGTGCAAACTGCATCAAAACCAAGAGCCAAACCCTTTTCCAATAGCGCTGCAAACTTGATTCGCTCATTGCATCGCATGCAGGGGTTTGGGGTCCTACCGGCTTGATACTCGGCAACAAAGTCATCGACCACATCAAGCTTGAAGCGCTCCGAAAAATCCCAAACGTAAAAAGGGATGCCAAGTTTGTTGGCGGCGCGCTGGGCATCCATTGAGTCTTCAATGGTGCAGCAGCCACGAGATCCAGTTCTCAGAGTTCCCGGCATACGTGAAAGCGCTAGATGAACCCCGACCACCTCGTGGCCTGCCTCCACCGCGCGAGCAGCAGCAACCGCGGAGTCAACTCCGCCACTCATGGCCGCTAAAACTTTCACTGGGAAAGTCTAAATTGCCTTTTGGTTTGCGCCATCCCTTAGCGCGATTGGGTAGCAAAGTTTGATGGCACTCAAAAAGAAGTCGATGTCTGCCCTAGTTGTGGTGTGGCCAAGTGTTATTCGAATGGCGCAGTCAGCTAACTCCTGGTCATAACCCATCGCGGTCAACACGTGAGAGGGGGCAAGCACTCCTGCTGTGCAGGCGCTGCCCGAGGATGCACTAATCCCCTGCTGATCTAATAGGAACAAGAGACTGTCACTTTGAGCCCCGGGGAAAATCAGGTTGCTGGTGTGGGCAATGCGATCAGCGCTCTCACTGGTTCTGATTACAGCTGGGAATAAGGCCTGAATCTCCTGCTCCAGATAGGCTCTGAGCTCCCCAAGTCGCGCTTCGCGCTCAACACGGTCTTGAATGGCCGCCTGAGCTGCAGCAGAAAGTGCGGCAGCTAGCGGATAGCTCATGGTGCCTGAGCGAAGGCTGCGCTCCTGAGAACCGCCGTGAAGCAATGGAATTGGTTTTTGAGAACGCGATACAAACAGTGCACCAACCCCGATTGGAGCGCCGAACTTGTGGCCGGAGATGGCCATCGATGCAAGACCTGAGGCCTTGAAATCAATTGGGATGTGACCAAAGGCCGCAACCGCATCGCAGTGCACCGGAATACCCTGGGCGATTTCCACAACTCTTTCGATGTCGGTGATGACACCGGTTTCGTTATTCACCCACATCAGGCTGATCAGCGCTATCTCATCCCTACGATCGATGACCAGCCTTTGAAGCTGCTCTAGATCCAACTCGCCCGATGCTGAGACATTGAGCCAAATCACCTCGACTTTTTCGTGTTCTGAAAGCCAGAGAATTGGATCCAAGACCGCATGGTGCTCGGTTGGTGAAGAGATGATTAGCCGCTTGCCTGATGCCCAGTACAAACCCTTGATGGCTTGGTTATTTGCCTCTGTGCCACCAGAGAGAAAGACCACCTCGTTGCGATCGGCTCCGGCAAGCTTCGCCAATAGATCACGAGCATCCTCGAGCACTGCCCTTGAACTCTGTCCAGCGGTGTGGATTGAGGATGGATTTCCCACGAGTAGCAGGGCGTTGTTCAACGCTTCGATTGCCGCTGGGCGAACCGGAGTGGTTGAAGCGTGGTCCAGAAAAACTCTCATGACAGTGCCCCAATTGTCACACGATAGAAACTTTTTGTAGATAAGTTGGGACTTCTTATGCTTGAAAACCGCCTCGCCAATGATGCTCCACAGCTTGGGCTAAGCCTTCGCGATGGCGGTGGAGAATTCAAGGTCTGGTCAGCGAGCGCCGATGAAATTTCCCTGCACGTACTGGACCCAGAAAACACCTCAGAGTCACTACACGTAATTGAGCTTTCAAAGACCGAGGGCGATATCTTCACGGCCCAGGATGAGCGACTGCACCTTGGCATGAAGTATGTGCTAAGGGCAAAGGGTCCTGAAGGACCACGACACGCTTTCCAGCCAGAGCGCAATCTTTTGGATCCATACGCCAAGGGCCTAGTTAGAGAGAGCCCCAAGGACTACCACTGTGTCGCAGTTGATACCGAATTTGACTGGGAGGGCGTTCCTAAGCCCGGCACTGCACTATCGGAGAGCATCATCTATGAGGCTCACCTAAGAGGCCTCACCCGAGTAAATCCCGCAATCCCCGATGAGATTCGTGGTTCCTATGCGGCTCTCGGTCACCCGGCTACAATCGAATACCTAAAGAACCTGGGTATTACCGCCATTGAACTACTGCCCATTCAGGCACTGATCTCTGAGCCCAGGCTTATAAACCTCGGACTTATCAACTACTGGGGTTACAACACCATCAACTTCTTCACCCCGCACATGCGCTATGCGGCTGAGGGAACCAGAGCTCAAGGCCCTACCGCGATTCTCAGGGAGCTCAAGACCGCGATTCGAGAACTTCACCGAGCTGGTATCGAGGTGATCATGGATGTGGTCTACAACCACACTGCGGAAGGTGGTCACAAGGGCCTCACCTACTCCTACCGCGGTCTAGATAACTCGAACTATTACCGCCAAGACGACTTCGGTAATTACCAGGACACCACCGGTTGCGGGAACAGCCTGAACTTTGGAAACCCGATGGTTCAAAAGCTCACCCTGGATTCACTTAGGTATTGGACCGAAGAACTCCAGATTGATGGTTACCGCTTTGACCTAGCTGCGACTTTGGCGCGCGATGAGAACAACCACTTCAACCCCCAGCATCCGCTCCTTGAGGCCATGAAGCAGGATCCGATCATCTCGCAGGCAAAGCTGATCATGGAGCCCTGGGATGTAGGTATGGGTGGTTGGCAAACTGGAAACTTCCCAGCTGGTTTTCCCGAGTGGAATGACCGCTTTAGAGATTCAGTGAGAAAGTTCTGGCTCAGTGACATCGCTCATGCCAGAAACAACGGCAGTCACCACAACACGGTTCAGGAACTTGCCGGTCGCATCTCAGGTAGCCAGGACATCATGGTCGATGGCTCCCCCTTAGGAAGCATCAACTTCATTACTGCGCACGACGGTTTCACGCTTTGGGATTTGGTCTCTCACAACGTCAAGCACAACAGCGCCAACGGTGAGGGAAACCGCGATGGCGCTAACAATAACCTGAGTTTCAACCATGGTTTCGAAGGTGAGACCCCTAACCCATCAATCAACTTTGCCCGGCGCAAGGCGGCTCGCAATCTAATTGGGACTCTGCTGCTCTCAGCAGGGGTACCGATGCTGACAGCGGGCGATGAGCGGCTAAAGTCCCAAGGTGGTAACAACAATGCCTACTGTCAAGACAATGTCATTACGTGGCAAAACTGGGAACCGAACTCTCACCAAAGCGACTTCGAACTCACCGTCTCGCACCTGATCGCACTGCGCAAGCAGTACCCAGCGCTAAGGCCAAGGGGTTTCGCTCACATGGATGAGCCAACCCCGGATCACGATCAGATGCTTTGGTTCTCAATCCGTGGCGATGAGATGGGTCTTGAAGATTGGCACAACCCCGAAAGACGGGTTTTGCAACGCCTCAGTTACCACCTGATGAATGATGGGTCAAAACAGGGTCTGCTGCTTGTAATCAACGGGCAAGAACAGGTCAGCAACGTCACTCTGCCAAGACGCGAGGGCATTGGTTCACTAGAGCTTTTATGGGACAGCGCTTTAGAGCTACCACCAAAGCGCACCATCTTGCTCAATCCTGGGTCAAAGCTTCGAATGGTCGAGGCCAGTATGCAGCTGTTCTTAGTTAGATAACCATTTAGTGAATTTGCAAGCGGTTTCGGCTTTGGCTCACTAAATTGTGAACGTGGAGAGCAAATCTTTCGCCATTGGGCGCATTCCGATCACAAAGACCTGGCCGAGCGTGGATGGTGGATTATTTCCAGCCAAGGCGTTCTCGGGTGAGGTAATCGAGTTTGGAGCAATCGCGTTTCGCGAAGGCCATGACGCTATCGCCGTTGACCTGTTACTCACTGACCCAAAGGGCAAAACCCAGCGCATCGCTATGCACCCAGGTCGACCTGGCCTAGACCAGTGGCTCACCAAGGTTCAGCTCACTGAAGTTGGAACCTACAGCTATCAAATTTCCGCCTGGGATGATGAGTTCGCAACCTGGCTTCACAACACGGAGGTCAAACTCAAGGCTGGCGTCGACCAAGAGCTGATGATGCTTGAGGGGCAAAGATTGCTTGGCAAAATGGCTGTCGCCTACCCAAAGCAAAAAAAGGATTTGATCCGCTTCGCAGAGCTACTCACTGCCAAAGCCCCGAAGGAAGCTTTCGAGGATGCGATGGCCCAAGGATTAGTGGATCTTGCAAGCGCCACTCCGCTTCGAAGCCTGGAGACACTATCTGAATCAAGATTGGTCTACTGCGAGCGCACCCTAGCCGGTTCAGGCAGTTGGTATGAGTTTTTCCCAAGAAGCGAGGGTGCTCAAAAGGACAAGACTGGCAAGGTAATGTCGGGCAATTTCAAGACCGCTGTCGCCTCCTTGGACCGAGTCAAGCAAATGGGGTTCGACGTTCTGTACCTACCCCCAGTTCACCCAATCGGAACCGCTCACAAAAAGGGTAAGAACAACACCCTCGATGCCTCCGAAGCGGATCCAGGATCCCCCTGGGCAATCGGTAACACCGCAGGTGGTCATGACACCATTCACCCAGATCTCGGGACCGAAAAAGATTTCAAGGATTTTGTAAAGGCTGCGAACAAGCTCGGTATCGAGGTTGCCATGGATCTTGCCTTGCAGGCCTCACCAGATCACCCCTGGGTAAAGACCAATCCCGAGTGGTTCACCACACGTGCCGATGGCTCCATCGCCTATGCGGAGAACCCTCCAAAGAAGTACCAAGACATCTACCCAATCAACTTTGATAATGACCCGGAGGGCATCTACCAAGAGGTCCTAAGAGTGGTTCGTAAGTGGATTTCATTTGGGGTTTTGATCTTCAGGGTTGATAACCCACACACCAAGCCAGTCTCGTTCTGGCAGCGCTTGATCACCGAGGTGAACGCCAAGAACCCTGAGGTTATTTTCCTAGCGGAAGCCTTCACTAGACCCGCCATGATGCATGCGCTTGGCAAGGCCGGCTTCCAGCAGTCCTACTGCTACTTCGCCTGGCGCAATCACAAGGATGAGCTATCCAGCTACCTCAAAGAGCTAAGCCAGGATTCGGCTGACTTCTTTAGGCCTGCTCTTTGGGTCAACACCCCAGACATCTTGACTGAATACCTGCAGTTTGGCGGCAAACCGGCTTTCAAGATTCGCGCCACCATCGCCGCCACCGCGGGAGCAACCTGGGGCATGTACTCAGGCTTTGAACTTTACGAGTCGGTTGCCAGGCCAGGCGCCGAGGAAAACATCGACAACGAGAAGTACGAATATAAGTTCCGTGACTTCGAGGGTGCGCTCAAGGCTGGCAATTCGCTGGCTCCGAGAATCACGCTGCTAAATCAAATTCGCAAGGAAAACCCAGCCCTTCGACAGCTCAGAAACTTGGTTGTTCATCACAGCGATGACTCGGAGATATTGGTCTACTCCAAGCATCTAACCGCCGAGCATGCTGAAGGCAAAGAGAACACTGTCATCGTGGTGGTGAACACCGATCCGCACTCTGTGCGTGAGAGCATGGTCCACCTAGATTTGCAGGCCTTGAATGTGGCACCAGGGTTCAAAGTCACCGATTTGATCACCGGAGCCAGCTACACCTGGGGTGAGCACAACTTCGTGAGACTGGATGCCTTTACCGAACCAGCACACGTTCTAAGGATTGAGCGATGAACCCCGATGCTTACGAGCTCCAGCTAGTTTCAGAGGGTCGCCACCACAACCCGCACTCGGTTCTAGGTTTCCACCAGGAAGCTAAGAACTGGGTGGTTAGAACTCTTAGACCCTTTGCCAAATCGGTCACCCTCAGAACTAAGTCAGAGACACATGCTGCCGAGCATGTCTTTGGCGGTATCTGGGAGGTTCGCGGCGATAAGAAGCTTGGCGACTACCGCATTGTTGCGGAATATGAGAATGCGCCCGCGTGGGAATCTGATGACCCATACCGCTACCTGCCAAAACTTGGAGATCTCGACATTCACCTGATTGCCGAAGGTCGACACGAACAGTTGTGGCAGGCACTCGGTGCGCACTATGTCGAATCAAAGGATTCTCTGGGCGACACCTCAGGTGTGAGTTTCAAGGTTTGGGCACCAAATGCTCAGAGTGTTCGTGTTGTGGGTGATTTCAATCACTGGGATGGCCAGCTCTACCAGATGCGATCCATGGGCCACTCAGGGGTTTGGGAACTGTTTATCCCAGGGGTAAAACCTGGAGCGCTCTACAAGTTCCAGATTCGCACCAAGCACGGCAATTGGATTACCAAGATTGACCCACTGGCCAGACGCTGCGAGATTCCACCTGCCACCGCCTCCATCGTGGACGCTAGCGATTATGAGTGGTCAGACAAGAAATGGATGGAGAGCCGCGCAAAGCAGGATGCCCTGCGCTCCCCCATGAGTGTTTATGAGCTTCATCTCGGCTCTTGGCGCGGGGCAAAGAACTACCGTGACATGGCCTCCGATCTGATTGGGCACGTGAAGTTCTTAGGCTTCACCCACGTTGAGTTCATGCCGCTTGCTGAGCACCCGTTTGGAGGTAGCTGGGGCTACCAGGTCACCGGCTACTACGCACCAACCTCACGCTTTGGAAGCCCAGATGACTTCCGCTACCTAGTAGACCAGCTTCACAACGCCGGAATCGGTGTGATCATGGACTGGGTGCCAGCTCACTTCCCCAAAGACGAGTGGGCTCTCGCTCGTTACGACGGTGAAGCCCTCTACGAGGATGCTGACCCAAGACGAGGAGATCACCCGGACTGGGGAACTCACGTTTTCAACTTTGGTCGCACTGAGGTAAAAAACTTCCTGGTCGCTAATGCGCTCTATTGGCTAGAGGAGTTCCACATCGATGGACTCAGAGTCGATGCGGTTGCCTCCATGCTCTACTTGGACTACTCGAGAAAAGATGGAGAGTGGCTACCAAACATCTACGGCGGTAGAGAGAACCTTGATGCCATCGAGTTTCTCAAAGAGGTCAACGCCACCGCCTATAAGCGCAACCCTGGCATCATGATGATCGCCGAGGAGTCAACTGCGTTCCCTGGAGTATCCGCACCGACTGACCAGGGTGGCTTGGGATTTGGATTCAAGTGGAACATGGGTTGGATGCACGACTCACTTGAGTACATCCAAAAAGACCCGATGTGGCGCAGGTATCACCATGGTGAAATCACCTTCTCGATGCTCTATGCATACGACGAGAAGTTTGTGCTTCCAATCAGCCACGATGAGGTTGTTCACGGCAAGGGATCGCTGCTTGCCAAGATGCCTGGCGATCACTGGCAGAAACTTGCGAATATGCGCGCCTATCTGAGCTTTATGTGGTCTCACCCGGGCAAGAAACTTTTGTTCATGGGCCAAGAATTCGCCCAGCCTTCAGAGTGGTCAGAGTCTAGAGAGCTTGACTGGTGGCTACTAGATCACCACCCGCACCGCGGCATGCAGCAATTGGTTGCTGACCTGAACCGCCTCTATGTTGAAAACCCAGCACTTTGGGAGCTTGATCACGAACGCGAGGGCTTCCAATGGATTGATGGCGGTAATGCCGATCAAAACCTGCTGAGCTTCTTGCGAATTGACGCCAAGGGCAACCGGGTTGCCTGCATCATCAACTTTGCCGGGCATCCATACGAGAACTTCCGAATTGGATTACCAAAGCAGGGCGAGTGGACCGAGCTACTAAACACCGATGCCGAAATCTACGGTGGCAGCGGGGTTGGTAATTATGGCTCTGTCAAGGCAGAGGCAATCCCGATGCACGGTAGAGACTTCTCGGCGAGCGTGAACATCCCGCCACTTGGTGCAATCTGGCTGAAAGGCTAAAAAAGGAGCGAGGCTAGGCGTCTTCTCGCCGCTAGCACCGGCTCCTCACTGTCACCGATCAGGGTGAACAGCTCAAGCAGTCTGGTGCGGATCTGGTCACGGGCTTCATAGTTCGCTGCAAACTCATCGAGTAGTAATTTGAATGCAGCCGCCGGGTCTCCCCCGACCAAAAGTTCATCGGCTGCGGCAAACAACTTTCCGTGTTCACCGGATTCTGGAGTCTGCAGACGCTTCATGAGTTTGACCTGAGCAAGCCCAGCTTTGGCATCTTGATCCGCAGGCTTTTCAGTCAAATACTTCGAAAAGATTGTTTCCGCTGAGTCAAGATCACCGCGATCGATAGCTTCGTAGGCGGCGACAAACTCCGCCGGTACTGGTTTTTGAGACTCGCCCGGGGCACCAAGAGAAACCTTTCCAGTCAAGCCATTTTGAGCCGCTGCCTGCAGCACCTGAGAGAGAATCTCGGCCATCTGCTGCATAGTTGCTTCGCCCTTGAAAATCGGAGCGGGCTGTCCGGCCAGGATGGCGAGTGCTGCAGGAGCCTGGTTCACTGCAACCGCGGCGGCCAGCTGCGGTGAGGTCTCTAGATCCACATCGATACCCACCAGCCGACCCTCGCCAGAGGCGATGATCTCGGTTAGCGCTTTGCGAACTCTGGCGGAGGCCTCCGAAGAATCGGAGATAAGCATGATGACAGGTAGCTTTTCACTCAGCGCAAGGTAGCGACGCAGGGTAGGTTCATCAGCTTTTACAAGCCAAGAGCTAACAGTTTCACCGGCAGGGTTTGCACCGGAGGCAGAAAGGTCCATTGCACCAAAGTTTGTCATCGGGTTCCTAGGTTCACGGTGGTGAGTAGCTGTTGGGTGGCACCCAAAAGCCTTACAGGTTGATCGGATCCGGTCGATGGGATGTGGAAAAGCAGCATCGATCCATATCTAGTTTCGATACCGGTAGAGCTACCACCGGTGCCCAAAAGCAGTGCCTCATCTCCGGTGATTGCAACTGCATCGCCAGGCTCTTTCGGGATGATGGTGTAGGTGTCGATCATGTAGATAGCCGCAAGTGCGCCGCCATCAGCGGTTGCCAACATGTTGATCTTGTTATCGCCAAGCCTGTGGTCAAAGCTCAGGTTGGCATTACTCAAAGTCTCGGTCAGATTTTGCTGCACAGCAGCCAGATCCATGACGTACTTGTTCTCTGGATCAACCAGTGTCGCCCAAGCCGAATCGCCCGCGTTGTTGATTAGGTCTCCAACTGCTTCGGGAAGCTTCTGAGGTTCGAAGGCCAAGAATTTGCTGTCAGATTTCACAATGTTGGCACCGACGGTCTCGGCTCCAACCTCTGGGAAGGTGGTGCCAGGCAAAAGGTTTGAGTAGTGCACCAGCACGTAGTTCTCTCGGGCACTCTCCTGACGTAGCACCAGAAGCTGCAACTGCTCCTCACCGGTTACCACCATCACAGAGCGTGGCCAAGCATCGGTGGCGCTGGGCAAGAAGAGCTTGATAGGTCCGGACTGAATCGGCTGAGGCTTGTCATCGGCTTCGGTTCTGCGAAGCAGGTTGTATTCCGCCCTGCGCATAGCCAGGGCAGCTCCCGCGGTTCTGACCTCAACGGTCTCTCTGTCTAACTCAGTGTCAGCGAGGGAGATTGCAGCAGCAATCTCATCCAAGATTCTCACCAGCTGAACCTTGGTCATCACCGGCGTCAAAGTATCTGGGGCGGCCGAAGGCGATGGGCTCATCAGAGGGGACTCATACTGTGGGGTGCAACCCGCCAGTAGCCCTACGCTCATAAGTGCCGCCACCATGCCCAAGCGCTGAGCTCTGCGCCCAGACACTGGGCGACGCTGAACTAGGGTCTTGAAACGCTTGGGCCTTGGACGCTTTGGACCACGAAGACCACGGCCAGGTCGAGCACCACGGTTTTTTAGGTAGGCATCCCAGAGCACGATCACGCCTCCAAGCAGCATGATTGCCAGACCTATAGGCGGTAGCGGGCTCAGCGGAATCGCGCCCTTAGGCAAAGTCCAAGTGACCACAATCTTGTCTGGAGCGGGATCATCTCCGGTGCTGGCAATTAGGACAGCCGCTTCATTGCCTGCCGGCACCTTAATGGAATCAAAATCTTTACTGGCCACTGAGGTGCGCCAGATGTCATAACCGCGAGGATCAATCAGATTGCCCTCCCCCGGTCTTTCGATCTCAGCCAGTGAAACCGACTGGGATTCCTGGTTCACCTCAAGCCTTAGCTCCAAGTGAGGAGAGGGAGTGAGCCATGCGATCGCATCTGACTCTCTAACGGTTGCCAAGAACACATCTTTGGTGCCGGAGGCGCTGACTTGAACATTGCCCGGGTAGGAAGTCAGGGTGCGATTTGGAATCAGTAGATAGGGAGCTGACTTATCCAAGGTCTTGGTGATCTCGATGCGCTCCAGAGGAGAGTTACGAATCTGATCAACTACACCCACCGCGGTAAGGGAAATCCCCAGCACAAAGGCCGTGATTCCGATCCACATCCGCATAAATAGGCTCCTACTAGACTTTCCTAGCCTCTGAAGTTTACCCTTGGCCGCTTAGGAGTCTTGTTGGCAGGCGATTTCAACCGCTTTGAGATAATCCGAAAGGGTTATGAACCCTCGGCCGTTGAGCGCGAACTCAGAGAACTAAATGCTCAACTCCTACGTCTCAGCACAGCAAACACAGAGCTCACCGATCGCTTGCGATCCACATCTTTGCAACTGAGCCAATCTGAGGCTGCTCTGGAGGCAACCAAGTCACCAAACTTCGCTGCCCTGGGAGCAAAGGCAGCAAACATCCTCTCCTCAGCCCAGCAGATTGCATCAGAGCTAGAACTTGATGCCCAGCAGGTAGCTGAGCAAATTCTCTCCGAGGCAAACTCGGAGGCAGAGAACCTCAGAGCCTCAGCTCAACAGCACTATGACTCAGTTGTGAATCAAGCAACTAGACGAGCGCAACGCAAGATTGCCGCCGCTGAGCAGGATGCCGATCGCGAGATTGCTAAGGCTAAAACCCGAGCCGCGGAGATTATTGCCGAGGCCGAACGTGAAGCCGCTCGACTACGCGGCATGGTTGCCACCGAGGTGGCGGCCATGCGATCCAGGTCAAAGCGCGAGATTGCAGCAAAAGAAGCAGAGTCAGAAGCGACGAGGTTGGCCCTGGAAGCCCTAGCGCTCGAGGGTTCGCTCACTGGGGAGGAAAAGCTCTCCAAGGCTGCCCAAAAGCGACTTGACGCCACTTTGGCACTGGTTCGAGCCGAGACCGAAGCTGAGCACCTAGAAAGCAATCAAAAGACCATCGCTGAAGCCGAACACTACCTAGACCTTGCCAAGACCGATATGGCCACGCTCTCAGCGAAAGTTGCAGAGCTGCGGTTGGAGCTAGACACCCTGGAGCTAGAAGCCACTAAGACTCAAAAGCAGATGATCGCTCAGGCAAGGGACAAGGCTGAAGCGCTGGTCGCTGCAGCAGAACTAGAGGCAGCAGAAATCACCTCTGAGGCCAGGGAGCTCGCACAGCGCGAAGTCACCCAGGCCAGCGCTGAGGTCAGGAATTTGAAGAATCAGGCAGCTGCAATCGAGATTTATCTGGAAAACCTGCGTAGCTTGGTAACCGGCGAGCTTTCAAGGAGGAGCGATGGAACAGCGATCTAGGATCACCAACGCTTTTCAATTTGGACTAGTCGGGACGTTGGGCGTGCTGTCAGCTTTGCTTCTCGGAGCTGCAATTAGCCAGACCGCCACAATTTTGACCTACGTCGCGATCGCGATTTTTGTGGCACTGGGTCTTGACCCAGCTGTGCGAGCACTAACAAACCGAAACCTACCTAGACCATTTGCGGTAGGCATCGTGGTGACGGTGTTCCTGGGCGCAGTTGCGCTCTTGGTTTGGGCTGTGGTCCCGGCAGTAGTCAACGAGGGCTTGAAGCTCATACGTCGAATCCCTGACTTCATTGATCAGCTAATCACCTCTGAGTGGATCGCCTACTGGGACAAGCAGCTAAACGGATCGATCTCAACCGCGACCGACAACTTCCTCACCTATCTGCTTGATTCCAGCAACTGGCCAAGTCTTGTCGGTGGTGTCTTGCAGGTCGGCCTTGGAGCTGCCACCGGTGTAGTTGGGCTGCTGGTTGTGGTGATTCTCTCGATTTACTTCATGGCGTCAATTGAGGGCATGAAGGAGTATGTCTCGAAGCTGGTGTCGGCTTCGAAGCGTGAGCGTTTCATGGCGCTGACAGATCAGGTGACCTACTCAGTTGGTCGCTGGGTGATGGGCCAGGTCACGGTGGCTGCTATTCACGCCTTAGTGCTCAGTGTGTTTCTGAGCTTTGTCTCTGCACCCTATGCGCCCTTATTAGCAGTGTTGGCCTTCGTGCTCGCTATCGTGCCCCTGATTGGTTCAGTCTCCGCAGCCGTAGTGGCAACCCTGATTTCATTGGTGTCATCGCCTACCCTGGCCATTACGGTTGGTGTGTTTTACCTCATCTATCTGCAGATCGAGGCTTACCTAATCAGTCCAAGGGTTATGAAGCGCGCGGTGTCGGTGCCAGCGGCCTTGGTCGTAATTGCCGCACTGATGGGTGGCACACTGCTTGGCATCTTGGGTGCCGTGATCGCGATCCCAATGGCTGCATCGGTGTTGCTAATAGTGCGCGAGGTTTGGATCCCCAGACAGCAGCTTCGCTAGTAGTGAGTTGGAAGCTCAGGGCTACCTGGCAAAATGATCTGCGCAATCTGGTTGAGGACTCTTCTGGTTGCCTTCTCCCCCACCCAAAGATGCTTCTCTCCATCAAAGGCATAGACAACTGCATTTTTGACAATCCCAAAGTGTTTGGCAGCCTCCTCAGGCTGGAGATAATCGTCCAACTCGGGCACAAAGACATGCATGGGAACATCGATGGTGTTCCAACGGAGTAGATCTTCATCGGTGGCGCGGTGCAGTGGTGGCGAGAGCAGAATGGCCCCCACAATCTTGTGATCGGGGCCGTATTTGATTGCAAGCTCTGTGCCAAAAGACCAACCCACGAGCCACAGATTCTTGAGCCCTCGTTGCTTGCAAAACTCCACGGCAGCGGCAACGTCAAAATGCTCGAGCACTCCACCATCAAAGCTTCCGGTCGACTTGCCGCGCGGTGATTCGGTTCCACGAGTGTTGAATCTCAATACCGCTACACCCAGCAGCTCCGGCAACCGATTAGCGGCCTTGCGGTAGATGTGAGAGTCCATAAAACCGCCGTGGGTAGGCAGCGGGTGAAGAGTTATCAGTGTTGCGATTGGTTCATGCCCAATTGGGAGCGCTAGCTCACCGACCAGAGTTTGACCATCTTGGGTGTGAAGTTCGATATCTTCACGAATTGCCGGGAGCTCAGTAGCGGCTTTGATCTCTTCCACTAGTGCAGCACTCCGTCAAAGAGTTTCCAGCAGTGGTTGTGAAAGTGTCGCCTAGATTGCACCCCGCGGTGCACATCCCATGCCACGGTGTGGATGACACCCTGTGAGATTGTTAGTGAGCACACCGGACAGATCCAACTCTTACCCTCTTCTTGCGAGTTACCCCAGGTTTGTTGAACTTGAAACTCGTAACCGCGTTTGATCTCGGTTTTAGGGAGTGAGAGTCGAACTCGGTTGAGGTCTAACTCTTCGATCTTGATTGGTGCCTGACGGCGACGTTTGCCGCGAGCCAACTTAGTACCAGCCGCGTCTATCGGAGTGAGCAAGTGCTGAACAAGGCTTGCCGTAGCGACCCTTGATGTAGCCAATGCCCCACTTCACCTGAGTCTCTGGGTTGGTGCGCCAGTCAGCACCAGCTGAAGCCATCTTGCTGCCTGGCAGAGACTGCGGAATACCATACGCACCAGAGGACTTGTTCTCCGCGTTCCAGCGCCAGTTGCTCTCTCGTTCCCACAGCTTTACCAAACAGGAGTACTGGTTGTAATCCCAGCCCTTGGCATTGACCATCTCCAAAGCGAAGGCTTTAGCCGTGTTGGGAACTGGGTATGGAGCGGAGTTGATAAACAGTGCATCCCCGCCGGTGAGAAGTTCAAACCCACCACGGGTGAAGTCTTCATCGTTGTCGATTTCGATGATTTCGAGCTGCTGAAACTCTTCTTCCGGACCTTCAAAAACCTGAACTGTCTGAGCAGAGGCAATCTGTCCCGAGTAGGGGTCAACAGCGGTAACCAGCACCAGTGAAGCCACAAAAACAAAGCCCAACGCCGGTAACAGGCGGGGCTTGGATTCGCGCTTAAGACTGTGTTTACCCAACAGACTCCCTTACGACAGCTTTTAACCCTAGGCGCTAATTGGCCATCAGGCAATTAGCCAAGGGCTTTTTGACAGTGCAGGGTCCTGATTACAAGGTTTAGAAAGGTATCAACCTCGAGTCGATCAAGTCCATTTCTCGAGCGCCTAAAACCTATGGTTCGAAGCTCCAGTGAGTCGGGAGCATTCAGTGCTCCACGCTTTAGTTCGATGCGCCTAAGAAGCGCTGCAACATCGCGCTTTTTGAATCCCTGGCTTTGTGAGGAGAAGGATTTCTTGGGACCAGCCTCGAGGACTGCCTTGATTTCTCTTAGGTTATTGGAAAGTTCAGCCGCAACCTGTGCTCTTGAGGTTCGAACCAAACCGGCGATTTCGCGCTCAAGAAAGATTTCAGCCAACTTAGCGATAGCGGTGTCAACCACAGGAATCTGATAGCCACCCGGAACTAGGTCGAACTTGGCAACGTTCACAACGGCCGAGGTGACGAGTTTTAGCTCTGGATTTTCATACTGACGCTGGAGTCTTTGCAGCAGCACGTCAACCTGTTCTGGGTCGTAACCCAAAACCTTTGGCTTGGTACGTGGAAAGTCCATGCCTAGAACACTACGTGAGAAAGTAGGTAGGCGATAAAAGTTGATGGCAAAAGGGAATCTAAGCGGTCCATAACACCTCCGTGCCCGGGAAGCACATCCCCCATGTCCTTCACTTCTAGATCTCGTTTAATCAACGACTCAGACAGATCCCCCATGACCGAGCTGATGAGTATTGCTAGACCGAAGACTAAGCCGAACCAGATGCTTGCGCCTAACAGCCATACAGTTGTTACACCACCAAATATTGCACCAACCGCGGAAGCAACTAGGCCCTCCCAGGTTTTCTTGGGGCTAATTTCAGGTGAAAGTTTGGTTCTCCCCCAGACTCTGCCAATTAGGTAGCCAAAAGAGTCGATGGCAACGGTTGTCAGTACGAAGCCGAAAACCCAGATGGTGCCGTTTTCTTTTTGGATCAGTAGCGCCCCGAAGCTAATCAGCAGCGGGATGTAGATCATGATGAAGGCGCTGGCACCAAAATCGCGCAGGGTTGCCTTGGTCGATTGCCACTTCTTTGCCAGCAGCAAAAACAGCAAACGCCACGAGACCATCACACCAATTGCAACCCAGATGGTGAGCCACTGCCCCTGGGGTCCAAAGTAGAAGGCCATCAATGGCGTCAGAAAGGCCGCTATCGTGGCGGGAATTCTTGGGACATGCCAACCGCTTTTTCGCATCGCGGTTGCGAGCTCCCAAACACCGCCGGCGGCGGCGAGGGCTGTCAGCAGGACAAAAAGCAGGGGCTGAATCAGAGAGAGTAGGAAAATTCCACCCAGCCCAAATCCGACTAGTAACCGAGTTACTAGAGACTTGGACTTGGTCTCTTCCAACTAAACCTCTAGCAGTTCTGCTTCTTTGTTCTTCAAAGACTCATCGATCTTGTCGATGTGAAGCTTGGTGATGGCCTCGAGCTCCTTCTCGGCACGTTCAACCTCATCCTCACCAGCACCGCCATCCTTCTTCAAAGCCTCCAGGTCTTCCTTGGCCTTGCGACGGATATTGCGAACTGAAACGCGGCCGTGCTCAGCCTTGTCACGAGTGAGCTTTACATACTCCTTGCGACGCTCTTCGGTGAGTTCAGGAAGGTTTAGGCGGATCACAGAACCATCGTTATTTGGCTGAGCACCAAGGTTAGGCATGGCCTGCAGTGCCGACTCAATAGCCTTCAGTGCACTCTTGTCATAAGGAGTGATCAAGATGGAACGAGCCTCAGGGTTCTGAATCCCACCGAGCTGACCAAGCGGAGTTGGAGTGCCGTAGTAGTCGACCATCACCTTCTGAAACATCGCAGGGTTAGCGCGACCGGTACGAACAGATGCAAAGTCCTCACGGGTGGCCTCAACGGCCTTGTCCATCTTGTCCTTGCAGTCACTAAGAATCTCTTGAATCATTTGTCTTCCCTATCTCTCTAAGCCCTGACCGCAGTGCCCACTGGCTCACCCAATAGCGCTGCGGAAACATCTTCCATACCAAAAACTCGCATTGGCATCTTGTTATCCATGCAAAGTGAAAACGCGGTTGCATCTACAACCTTTAGACCCTGCACCAAAGCATCCTGGTAGCTAACCTCGGTTAGCTTCTTGGCGTCTGGGTTCTTTCTTGGGTCGGCGGAGTAGACCCCGTCAACACCGTTCTTGGCAACCAAAACCTCATCCGCGTGAACCTCTAGCGCTCGCTGCGCAGCAACGGTGTCGGTTGAGAAGTAAGGCAGGCCAGCTCCCGCACCAAAGATGACAACTCGACCCTTTTCCAGGTGACGAATAGCTCGCAGAGGTAAGTATGGCTCAGCGACCTGCGCCATCGTGATGGCGCTCTGCACGCGAACATCGCCACCGGCCTGCTCAATAAAGTCTTGTAGTGCAAGGGCGTTCATAACGGTGCCCAACATACCCATGTAGTCCGCCCTAGAGCGGTCGATACCTCGGTTTGAAAGCTCAGCTCCGCGGAAGAAGTTTCCTCCACCGACAACAATTGCAATCTCAACGTCTTTCGCGGCAACTGCAATGTCCTTGGCGATCTTGGAGACCACGTCTGGGTTTACACCCAAAGAACCGCCACCAAAGGCTTCACCGGAGAGTTTTAGTAGGACTCTGCGCTTCTTAGACATAAGAATTCCTCCGGTGACTCTGGGCTGAGATGCGCCCAGATAATCCTAGGGCGAGAAAAGACAACGGGCTCGGTCTTTCGACCGAGCCCGTCCTAGTTTTTTGCTAATTACGCTCCAACGCGGAAGCGGACAAAGCTGGTTACCTTTAGGCCCGCGTTCTCCAAAACCTTGCCAACAGAGAACTTGTTGTCCTTGGCAAAGTCCTGGTCAAGAAGACAGGTCTCCTTGAAGAAGCCGGTGACGCGACCCTCAACGATCTTGGCCAAAGCTGCCTCTGGCTTGCCCTCGTTGCGAGCGGTCTCCTCAGCGATCTCGCGCTCCTTGGCAACGATCTCAGCTGGGACATCCTCACGGGATAGGTAGGTTGGGTTGAAGGCTGCGATGTGAACTGCAACATCGTGTGCAGTCTCAGCGTCAGCGCCCTCGTAGGCAACCAAGACACCGACCTGTGGAGGTAGGTCACGGCTGGTGCGGTGCATGTAAGCGTCAACGCCAGCTGCAGAAACCACGGCAATGCGACGAAGTTCAACCTTCTCGCCCATGATTGCAGCCTGGTCGGTGATTGCATCAGCAACGGTTGCAGATCCGTGTGGGGCTGCTAGAGCGGCCTCTACAGTCTCGGCACCAGCTGCTACAGCTGCATCAGCAACCGCCTCAGCAAGTGCTACGAAGTTGTCAGCCTTGGCAACGAAGTCGGTCTCGCAAGCAAGCTCAATCAAAGTGCCCTTGCCACCGGAAACGCGTGCCACAACCAAACCGTTAGAGGTGGTACGACCCTCGCGCTTTGAAACACCCTTTAGGCCCTTCAGGCGAAGTAGCTCAAAAGCCTTCTCGATGTCTCCATTGGCCTCGTCTAGAGCACCCTTGCAGT
>JACCDN010457072.1_pt1 | contig 41138 bp, 38 predicted proteins | sample 7441691 | NCBI WGS metagenome assembly JACCDN01 (sample SAMN15323439, study PRJNA562643) | freshwater metagenome | isolation source: river surface water | place: USA:Blue River Watershed | collected 2017-08-16 | reverse complement strand
TGAAGTTGCCTTGTGATTATAAATACAAGTCGTGAAGATGACTATTGAAATTTTATAGGTCAGAAGCTGACTGCACGAACTAGATTATATAAGGCTATATGGTGAAGTCGTCTTCTGAAAATGACAATCGCTTTTTGTTTCAGTTTTCAAAACCAGAGCATAACACTGAGTTTGATGGCGTATTCTATCTTCTAAACTGGTTTCCGTTCCTTGGGGGAAAAATTCCAAAGTAGCGATAGAATGATTAAGATCAAAAACACACCAAAATCCATTTTGATAAGATAATTGCAAGACTTTTTTTCCAGCTTGCAGAATAACAGGATACGATGGTGGCATAAGCCACAAATTACTTAAACAAAATACCGCCTTGGAATGCATGGTACCGCGATGCCCCATGAGCTCGTGTAATAATCGATCAAAAACTTTTTTTGCTTGATTTTGCTTACGTGGCTGTAATTTTTCAGCCCATGCTTCGATAGTCATTAAATAAACGTGCCAAGCTTTCTGAATAGCTATTGGATTATGCTCAATTAACTCCGTACAGATATGGCTTAAACATCGAGCCAATGCTTGATTTATATTTGAAGAGTAGCCTCCTAGTAAAGGAACGATAGATTGACATTCATCAGAATAAAATTGCAAGTACCTGGTTAATTTTTCTAGGATTCCGATGACGTTAATGCTTGGGATCAAAGGCACACTATCTTTGATACTTTCCATCTCCTGTATTGATTTTGAGCTATACTGCACTAACACATGTGGAGGAAGATCTAATGGCTCACTTAGCGTTAGTCTGGTGCAATCCAGATGTTTTAATCCATTGAATTGTATTAATCTATTTAAATTTACGAGATCCAAGTCACTCGGTTCAATTTTACCGCCGGAAAGTTCGATCGCAACCAATTTCGCATCGGCCTGAACTCGAATCATAGATAAATACTGATAACTAAGCGCTAAGGTTTTAATCTCTGATCGAAACCATAATTCACCGATAGGTTTTATCGAAGAACCAACACGTCGGTCAAGTATCACTATAGCTTGTAAATCAGGTGCCGCTTGAAGTATTTGATTAATTCTCGAAAAGTTAGGCTGATGACTGGCTACAGTGATCGACAAAGACTTTAAATATGGCAAGGATAATTCATTTAGCTCCCCATCAATAACGCAATCCTCTATATTTAAAACTTCTAAACGGGGATGTGCACGCAATAATTCTTGGATATCTTTCGCAAGATATCTGGGTTCTTTTAAATTTAAAATAAGCATTTTATGAAATTGCTTAATATCGACATAATCTCTTACATGGCCTAGTTTCCCCATCACTTTGAGCACATCATTTCGGACAGCACTCAGACATAGCTCACCACTCACTTCAATATCAGTGACTTGATGAATGCGCCAGCCGAAGTGATTGATCATAGAATAGGCAATTTTATTTTGCACTGTTTGATATAAATACGCTACGCCTTTCCTATCTGATGGACTCAACGATAGCCCAACAAAGTCATGCAAATCATCTTTTACAAGCGAATCGCTAGATTTACCAAAGAATGAGTCATCACAAATAAGCGCATGTTGTATTTGAATATCATATTTTTTCAACAGTTCTTGTAAAGCTACGGTCCCTATAGAGGTTGATGGCACTGCGTCCTCGTATAATTTAGGTCGCAACATAGGGAGCAACAAATTACCTTCTGCCACTCTATAAACTAAAAAACCATAACGCAGAAAATAAGAAAGGATAGTAGGGGCCAAAAACGGAAGACCATGCGTATTTACAATGATGGTTTTTCTTTTCAGAACCGTGGTTTCTTTAACTCGTTTATGAGAAAAATAAGGTCTTTGCGCGCACATCTGATCAATAGCCAATTCGCCTTGTTGATCATAATCAAAGGTCTCTTCCACACTAATTTGAACTGAGGCTTCAAAATAAAATTTTTTTGCTAAAACCCTTGTCTTCATATCAATAAAATGCTCAAAGCGATCAATTATAGATCAAAAAAAATATAAATCAAGTATAAATGAAGCTCATTCATACAACTATCAAGCTGGTCATTTTAAGACTTAAAGGGTTCGAGTATGATGCCCCTTAGCCAAAGGGTGTACATCTGGGTTCACAAACCCCTCAGAAAATTGAAATCTAAAATCTTGGTGAGATGCTCTGAACCGTACCATGCTCTAGAGATGCAATATATTCTTTGCAAGCAGCTCGAGCCTTTTTGAGATTCTCTAACAACAATTCGACATAATGAGGTTCGCTATCTTGTTCAAGCAAATGATGTGCGAGTTCTAGCATGTCATCGTCGGATAAATGGCTGATTATTGTGTAAAAATTTTCTAATTCATGCGTACTCAGGCTCATGGTAACTTTTTCTACGATAGAAGGCTTGATATGCGCAACCGGATCAGAAACTCCTGAATATAAAGATTTGAGACGATGGTGACTGTCGGCCCTTAATTCTTCAATGGAATCCAACACATCGTTTGGGGACGTGATGATAAAAGGGTGTGCATCTTCAACCACTGCTAAATGACTGACAAAACAACCCTTGCTACCTCTTTCTCGGCCCAAATCTTCTAGAGAAATTCGTTCTACGCCAAGTAGACGTAGGAAGGCGACTTCAATCGCAAGATCAGACGGAGTAAAGTCTAGCAATTGAAATTTTTTCGTAGATTCTTCGGCCCACGCTGCAAGACTTTGTTCAAAAACAGGGCTAACGTGATGAGGAGGCCGGATGGGTAATGACTCAGGCCCAGCATGCGCTTTAAAAAAATCGCTGTCCATCCTCGTTTTAGAGTAGATGCCATCTATGTAAACAGGGTGTGTCTTTTCAGGAGTAGACGACGATGCAACACTTCCTGCGCCAAAAACAGTCATTGCTTTAATAAATCTTTTAGTAAACATTACGATATCCTCTTAAGTAAATCGTTGTACAATACGATTTTAATGCATCGTACTGTACAGAGTAAGTAACAAGACAAATATTTTACTATACATTCCTATTGTTGAACATTGATTAAACAATCAAGGTCTTACAGGAGATGGTTGTTCGCATTTTGCGATGTATTCTTGGGTTTTTTCGACGATTTTCAATAAATCATGCCGATAATCACTCTTTTCTTTGTCTGTCATAATGAAATCGAACTGATTGATGATGTCATCGACGTCATCCTCATTGAGTGAGGCAATTCGTCCATACATGGCTAATATATTGCCATTTTCAACGTCGATAGCAGCGTTTTTTATGATAAATTCCAAGATATCTCGACCATAAAGCCCGAAGTTAATCAATCCTGTACCTATATCTGATCCATTCTCAGCACCTGATTCTACGCGTAAACGCTGACCTCCAGTGAAACTAGTTTTATAATCCAGAAGAGCGCCACGATCTATGAAAGATCGCATATTATCCAAAGGTGTTTTATTCGAGCAGATATATTCTATTGTATGTGATCGCTCTTTAGAATTATCCAACTTTTCAAAATCAATTGGGTACACAAAACCTTGCTTATTAGTTTGATACATGACAACGAAATTCTTCAAAAAATTATCAGCCGACAATATCAGCATCGAGAATGCCAACGCGCATCCAAGATTTTTTAAGCTACTATCGTTGATTTGCTCAGGATTTTTACTTAATTTTTTGCAATGTTGGAGTAAATTTGAGTTATCTCCCAGGCTTTCAATGATTAATTCATAAGAAGATTCTGTCTCATTGATTGGCGTTTCAATCAATCCAATGTGAGGATGCTCTCCTGAAAAAACTCGTTTAGCCAATGAATGGTAGATCAATTCATTTAAAAACCCTGAACGACCGTCTGCTGGATTCTTGCAATAGCCTCTCATTATAGTTTTATCATGCTTTACAACACTGACCTCATTGGGACTTGAACGCCCTTCTCCGCCATCACCTGGCCCACCATGCTCGATACTATCCAAGCTGCTCCAAACCAAACGATGTGGATCGTCGGGATTTTTTAACGCATCAGGAGCGCGACTCCCTGTAACGAAGCAAGCTGATCTTAATCCGCTTTCCACATAGTATCCTCTAGCCATGATACCAAAAGCCCCAATTAACCCGAGACCTCCGATTATTTCTCCAAGTTGTTTTTTTGAGCTCGAGCTATGCGCATTTTTGCTGCTACTTTTAAGGCCTCTTTTAACGCATTCTGATACAGGACTAAATAGCCTATTGGCATGTCGGAGGCTAGCTGGTCTTAGAAATTTATTTATCATAATATGGAACCTCATGTATAAATGGTCATTAATTATACAAAAAGATTATTAAGGAAACATTAATGCAATATGAGACTATTTCCATTTAGTGGAAACTCCCCCACGTCCCTAACCCGAGCGCAGCGAGGGATCTCCCTGCAGTGGCACAGATTTTTGAAGATAAGTTTTACGATGTTGGCGCAAAAACCAAATAAATTGCTCGCTGTTTCCCCGGTCCGCTTGTTTCCAGTAGAAACGATTTGTATGCTCGTTACGGCTTAGGTGGATTGCGTTTTCTTTAACCGATTTACCATCGCCCGGTAACAATACATAATGCGCACGTTCACCAATGCTTGAATTCTTCATTAGTCTTAATCGATTACCCATCAAGTGCAATGAAGCGTTTAGTCAAATGAGTCTTTTCAACCATACGAGCTTAAATTCAGTGTTTTTTTCAGGATCAGATATGCTCGTGCTGTTGAAAAGACGCTATTCATTCTGTCCTAGTATGAGCAAAATTTTTTCTGGGGGTTAAGTTTTGAAAGGATTAGACGATAAATTAGATACGGGATTATCTTATAAATCAGGACTTACATAAAACACCGAGGTCAAGGGGGATTATATTTTTATATGAGGGAGTTTAGATCTGCTAAATGACCGAATTAAAAATGAAATTCAACGCAGAGGTCGGTGTTTTGCGTAAGTCCTGTAAATAATCCAAGTCAATCCCGGTATGTTCTGCAATAGTAGGCGATTGGGAGTATTTTGAGATGGAAAAAGTATCAAAATCAATTAATTTAGCTTTGCAAGGAGGTGGTTCTCATGGTGCATTCACTTGGGGTGTACTGGATGCGCTTCTGGAAGATGAACGCATTAAGTTTGAGGCCATATCCGCAACAAGCGCCGGTGCCGTCAATGCGGCTATCCTGGCTTATGGTTGGATGTTAGGTGGTCGAAACGCTGCAAAAGATGCGTTACATCAATTTTGGAAAGAGTTAAGTGAACTTGGTTTGTGTGAGTATTTGTTGTATTTTTGCACAAACATTTACTCACCTTATGAATTTAATCCTTATAATTTTAACCTATTAAAAAATCTTTTAAATAAATTTATTAATTTTGAGGAACTTCAAAAAAGCAACCCTATAAAATTATTTATTTCAGCAACAAATGTAAAAACCGGGAAAATTAAGATTTTTACAAATGAAAATATGACTGTAGATGTAATTCTTGCTGCCGCTTGTTTTCCTCTATATTTTCAGGCAGTTAAAATTGAGGAAGACTATTATTGGGATGGTGGATATATGGGTAACCCTGCGTTATTTCCTTTAATATATGGATCAAGTTGTCATGATATCCTTATTATCCAGATCAATCCTATATATATAGAGGATGTTCCGAAATCTAAATTTGATATTTTATCGCGTATGAACGAAGTGAGTTTTAATTCATCGTTGATGCGGGAAATGCGTGTTATCTCTTTTGTAAATAAATTATTAGAAGATGGATGGATAAAAAGTAGATATAGAAAAAAACTACAAAGGTTCTATTTTCACGCTATTCATGCGGAAAATATTATCAATTCGTGCTCTCCATTAAGTAAGCTGAATACAGAATGGGGATTCTTAACAAAAATGCATGATTCGGGATACATAAAAGGACGATTGTGGTTAGATGAGCATTTTAGTCAAATTGGAAAATGCAATACTCTGAATTTCGATGATTATTTATAAGCGGATGTATAAGTCAAACACTAAAAACTTTGGAGTTGTGTTAACAAGGATAATGCATAATGAAAATTACTTTTTTAGGCGTGTCATCCGCATTTGAAGTGGGCGATGGTGTATACCAAACAAACATGATGATCGAAAGTGGTTCTTCAAAAAAGATGCTTATTGATTGTGGTTCAGATATCAGACATTCGTTGTTTCATATAGGCTATAGTCATCATGATATTGAAGCAGTCTATATTAGCCATTTACATGCTGATCATGTCGGTGGATTAGAGTGGCTTGCGTTAAATAATTATTTTGTAAATCATAAAAGAGCGCTTTTATTCATTAGTCAGGATCAGGAAAAAGCACTGTGGGACCATGTACTATCAGGAGGTTTATCTTGTATTCAAGGAAAAAAAGCGGAGTTGGCCACTTTTTTCAAAGTCGTGTCGATCAACCATTTAAATTTTAGCTGGGAAAATATCCCATTTCGCTTGGTGAAAACTTGTCATTCTTATGATGACACAAGACTTCTTCCCAGTTATGGGCTGATAGTTGAGGGGGAAAAATATAAAATTTTTATATCAACTGATATGCGCTATTCGCCTGCACTTTTGCAAACTATTGCGAATAAAGTCGATATTATTTTTCATGACTGTGAGCTTTCAAAAATTACGACTGAACAACATGCACGCTACATGGAGTTGAATATGCTTGACCCGAAAATAAAGTCTAAGATGTGGCTATGTGGCTACCAAAACATCGCATTACCTGAAGCGAAAAAACATGGATTCCAAGGATTCGTTACATGCGGGCAATCTTTTGAATTTTAGGCACCCTGATGCTCAGGATGTAAGTCGTTATGATAAGTGAAAAATAAAATACTTAGTTATACCCTTAACATTGGTTCATAAAAAATGGAAAAACATACGATGCACAAGAGTTTTTCTTTTAAACCATTTTTGGTTTCTTTTATTTTGTTGTTTTGGGTCGTACTTTCATTATGGGTAGAACTATATGCGCCAAAATTATTTAACGTCTTGTATAGACATATCAATCATGCTCTATACGATACACGATTAATTTTTGCCCCAGGTGTTTGGAGTTCCGTTCAATATCCGATTGTTATTGTGACCCTTGATACAGATCATATAAGAGAAAATGAGGAGTTGTGGTCTTACAATAAAATTGCTTTATTAATTTCCAAAATTCGTGCGCAAGGGAGTATCGTTATCGCCTCTGATATTATTTTTAGGCACGCCATACCTAATAATGTCAGCATTATTGAAAATAAATTAGTACAAAATAAACTAGAAAACTCGAATTTATGGAAAAAGCTGAATGAGATCAAACCGCTTTTTGATGATAATATTTCATTAATAGAGAAAGTCCAATTTAAAAATGATATCGTATTATCCTTCCTTTTAGATCAAACCATGACTAAAAGTGGTGTTCTTCCTGAACCAATGATATTTTCAAATCAACAGGATGCAGAGCACTCTTCGTTATTGACTATGAATGGATATATTTCCAACTTTCCTGATCTACAAAAAGTATCTTCCCATAATGGTTTTGTTTCGATTCAAAAAGATGTAGATGGTGTGATGCGAAGGTGGCCCATCATTCTTCGTTATGAAAATCAGCTTTATGCATCCTTACCTTTAGAGATACTCAAAATCTATTTGCCAAATGAACCTATCCATTTAAATTTTGAAAGAAAATTTGGTGTTGTACAATTAACATCGATTCAAATCGGAAAGCGTAAAGTGTTAACGGATAAGTATGGCCAAGTTCTTATTCCATTTTATAATAAAAATATATGTTGTAAGCACTATGCTGCTAGCGCTGTGTTAAATCATGAATTAAGCCCAGGTGTACTTAAAAATAGTATCGTTTTTTTGAGCTCTCCAGATATAAGTAATCTTAATAATATTGATACTCCAATTAGAAATGATTACCCAACAGTTGAAATTCATGCCAACATTCTGCATGCCTTGCTGAGTGACCAGTTGCCTTATTCGCCTCCTTGGCAAAGAGAATTTATTATTTGTTTGATTTTGGGGATAGGAATATTTTTTACTCTGATCTGCCCAAAAATTCAACCCAGAACTGCCGTAAAGGTATCTCTTGCTATTTTATCATTAATAACAGTAGGTAATTTATGTTTATGGATTTGGTTGCATCTCGTGCTCGAAATGGCATCGGTCGTTGTGATGACAATTATGCAGATGTTAACGCTATTAGTTTTTGGGTTTGTATCAGAACATGACAAGAAGAATTTTATAAAAAATACTTTTAGTCAATATATTCCTAAAGATCACATTGCTTTTTTATTAGAGCATCCTGATACTTTAGCGCTCGAAGGCAAGACAGCGGAAATGACCGTTCTATTTTCAGATATTCGTAAGTTTACTACCTTTACTGAGAAAATGGACGTGAAGAGCATTAAAAATTTATTAAATCAATTTTTTACCCCCATAACAAGTATTATTCTAAAACATGGTGGTACCATAGATAAGTATGTTGGAGATTCAATTATTGCTTTTTGGGGGGCACCGATAAAAAACCCGCACCATAGAGAAGCTGCTATCAATGCCGCGCTTGAAATGATGAGCAAATCCCAATCTCTTATCATTGAAGGAGCGCCGAAAATACGGATAGGTGTTGGTATTAATACTGGTTTAATGAATGTTGGTGATATGGGATCAGAATTCCGTCGCGCTTATACTGTGCTGGGAGACGCGGTAAATTTAGGATCTCGATTAGAAAGTGCGACTAAATATTATGGAGTGAATATTATCGTTGGTAGCAATACAGCAAAAGAGAATAAAGGAAAATTCCTTTTTCGTTGGCTCGATAGAGTTAGAGTCAAAGGTAAGAAGATTCCCAATGACATTTATGAGGTCATTTGCAGAATGGAAGATGCGACATCGGAACAAAAAAAAGAAATAAAAATACACCACCAAGCCCTTGCCGCTTATTGTAATGGTAATTTGAACTGTGCGCGCACATTATTCTCAATGCTTAACAACCAGTACCCGCGTGTTACGGTGTATAAAATTTTCCTCTCGCGAATCAAACGTCATAAGAAAAAAATGGTGTTACCTAATTGGACAGGGATCTATACATTAAAAAATAAGTAGCTATACCTTCAGGACTTACGAAAAACTCGCTTATATAAGTCAATAGATCAATCGATTTAAAGAAATATCTCCTATGATTGAGGTATTAAATCAGGCACATTTTTATTATTGTATGCTCCAACCAGACGCTAATGGTGCTAAATCATCGCACGTCCCAGAAAATCATTTGGTCAGTGGGGAGGTAGCCGCAAACCTTATAAGTGCCCGTTAAATAAATCGTTTAATGTTAAGGTGCATGTAATCAAGTCTTTAGAGTACCGGTTTTTCTTCACTCCATTAGCGCTTGTTCGCAAATTTAATTAGACCGCATTAGACAACATGTATCTAATTAGATTACAATCATCTAAAGATAAGCCTTTAGAATACTTACTCTATTTACCTCATTGTCTAAGCATGGAAAAATACTATTGCTTTTGGATGAAGTACAGATGCTTGCACAACACGAAAGCAATCATTTATTTATTGCGGGATTACGTACTGCATTAGATATGCATAAAGACACCATCAAAGTAATTTTTACCGGTTCATCGCGTGAGGGATTGCGCCGAATGTTTTCACAAGCAAGTGCGCCATTTTTTTATTTTGGACAAAATTTACCGTTTCCTGAATTGACGCGCCAATTTACTGATCACTTATCTTCCGTATATAAGAAAATAACAAAACAAAGCCTAGATCCAGATTTGTTATGGGATTCTTTTGAAAAAATGGATTGTGTTCCTCAATTAGCCCGTTCACTTGTTGAACGATTGGCTTTAAACCCTAATTTAAGCATAATGACTGCAAAAGAACAGTTGCTTAGCGACGTATTTAATGATCTTCCGTATATTGAAGTATGGGATAAAGCTTCTAAATTGGAGCAAATTTTGTTGAACGAGATAGCCGATGGTACAGAAGGCTTATTTAGCGATCCTTTTCGTCAAAAACTTGCCAAGCTACTTGGTATTAAGGTATTGGCAGTATCATCCACGCAATCTGCGCTTCGTGTGCTTCAACGTAAACAACTTGTTGGTCGGAGACCAGATCGATCAGGCTATTTCATTGATGATCCTAACTTTAAACGTTGGTTGCTGAATCATGAATGATCTTTTTATCTAGACCCAATACAGTTCAGTATTGCCGCTGCCAAGTATGGCAGGTCTGTAGTATCTGGGGCTTGGGGAGTAACGGAATCGTTAACCTACTTAAGAAAATAAGTTGTTTTAAAACAATGTTTTATGGTTTTTGTTAATGAAAATATTACAGGAGGATCCGCTTCTTAACCTGTCTAATATTGTGAATCACTGACAATATAAATGATTATAAGGTTGATTTATTATCTTGTTTGCGGTCTTAAGTGGGTTAACGGTTCCGTTACTCCCTAAGCCCCTAAACTTACAGGGAATGTCATGTATTTTCAAAGATTACCAAAATGCCTTAATACGGTTTCAATCAGTTTTTTTGTTTCTTTATGGTGCTTTTCCTGCATAACGCATGCATCTTTTATTGAATCCACCATGGGAACTGCTGTGGTTAATGATGCGACTGCAACGTATCATAATCCAGCAGCGCTTACACTGGTAAACAATTCACAGTTTATCGCATTGGGCTCGATTGCTGATTTTAATAGCCATTTTACAGGTCAATTTCGTTCATATATAGATGACAGCACTCAATCAGGTCAGGCTAGAACCCGTGCGATTTATGATTTACCTTCCCTTTATTTTAGTATACCGATTCAAAAGAAATTTCGGTTTGGGATGGCTGTTGTATCGAATAAGCTTAATTCAAATATTGATGAAACCTCAATTTTGAGATACACAACACCTAACTCACAAATACAAAATATTGATTTTATGCCTGCGTTAGGGATACAGCTGAATGATTATTTATCTGTCGGCGCAGGATTTAATTATTCCTATGCTCGTTTTACTGCAAACCCCATCACCGGATTTCCCGGTTTATTTATACCTGATAGTCAGAGTCATAATGCAGCGAGTGGAGGCAGTTGTGGCGGGAATGCGGGCTTTGTGATTAAACTTGCGGCATCAACATTAATCGGGTTTAATTATCGTAGTGCGGTGTCCTATCAATTCAACGGGAGTAGCAAGTTCGAAGGCGCTCCCGCAATCACGTCTAGAAATTACAATTTTGATTTTTGGACACCCGCGCGAAGTGTCCTGACGCTCAGTTATTTCATAACCCCGGATTTAGGATTTATAAGTACAATTCAACGTGTGCAATGGAGTATATTTGACACGGTTGTTTTTCATAACCTTGCAACACAAGTGGGTGCGCAATCAATTATCGTACCTGAAGCCATAGTTCCTTATCATTTTCATGATACATGGAGCTTCACATTGGGAGGGATTAAAAACATCTCTCCTAAGTGGGTCGTTCGAGTGGCAGGCACATATGATCAATCTCCCAGCCATGGTAACTATCGGATCACAAACGGAGACAGCCTGGTTCTAGGCGCATCTATTGGATATGTCATTTACAAAAATCTGAGTATTGATGGCAGCTATGCTCATGCGTTCATAAAAAATCAACCGATCAATATCACCTCAAATAACAACATGATTACCGGAGTCAACAAATGCGTTGGCAATGCTATCTCTCTCAAATTAACCATTAATAGTTAGGGACGGTTGACGGTTCTGTCGAAATCCCCAAATACGCGGCTGGTATAATTATTATGGCAAATATCAAAAATCAGCGATGGGTGGGGATTGATTCCTTATGGAATATGGCCTCGACGGGATCCTGATAAAAAAGGGTCATGTTCTATTTTAAACCAACTCTTTGTTTATGGTATTTCTGTAGTAGTGGTTATAGGCAATTCTTTGATGAAAAAAAGTTCATCACGATCGCAAAACCATTTTGGAATCGTGCCTATTAAACGACATCCCATTTTTTTATAAAAATATGCTCCCTGAAACTCCATAGTACACAGCTGGATACATTTGCAATGGTTGTTAAGAGCATATTCTTCCACTTGCTGAATTATTCGAGTTCCTAGACCAAGATTGCGGTGATTTTTTTGCACCCAAAAATATTCTATGCGCATAGAGTTGTGTTTTTGCAATATAAACCCGTATAGTCCAGCAATCACTTCATGTGTTTCATTTTTTATATAAATGAGGTTCGGCCCCGATTCTAGCAAAATGTTATCAAATACCCAATAACCATTGATTTTATTCAATTTTAATTATTATTTTAGACGCTCATGCTTGAATTCAGCTGGCATGTCGTGCTCCAACTAAGGCCATATGGCCACATTTATGACCTAAAAACCATAAATATCATATATTTGATAACATTTTGCTAGAATCGGGGCCGAACCTCAGTTTAAAACAAATAGTAAAAAAGAATGTTTTTTCGAAGCCAAAACAGCATGTATGTCACTTTGTTTAGAAAATTATAAGTATTCTAGTCTTATCAGATATAGCGATTGCGATTCCTATTGTTCGGAACCTGAATAGGTTACTGACCAGTTAAGTCACCTGAGTCCAGAGTGATGTCATCATAATAGTAGCACCCTATAGAATATGGTGGGCCGTGTAAGGATCGAACTTACGACCAAGAGATTAAGAGTCTTATTTTTCATGATTTCATTCAATATCTATCAAGCTCAAAAACGCCTTAAATCCCTTGTAATAAATGGGGTTTAAGGCTAATCTATTATTCAAACAATAACGATTAAATTCATTTAAGAACGGCAAAAAGTACCCTCTAAAGTACCCATTGAATTGTTCGTAAGGATGTAAAATGAATTTCACCGATACTTATATAAAACATTTAAAACACCAGGCCAAACGTCTAGAAAAATTTGAAGGCGGTGGTTTTGGCATTTTGGTTTACCCTACTGGAACCAAAAGCTGGATTTATCGATATAAAATCAATGATAAGAAAGACTATATCATTTTCGGTCATTACCCAACAATGACTCTTTCAGAAGCACGCAAGCGTTTTAATGAGCTTCGAGATATCCGGCGTTCCGGTTCTAACCCCAGACAACTGATTGCTCAAGAACGAGGTCGCGAGAAACACACAGTTAAAACTTTAATGACGACCTGGTATGAAAATTATGTTGAAAAACAGTATAAACAACCACTAAAAATCAAACAGCACATTGAAATGAATATTATCCCCCTACTTGGTAACATGGAGCTTGATACGATTCAAACGATGGATGTTACGTACGCTCTTGACACCATCGTTAAACGAGGCGCTCCCATACATGCAAACCGTATCCTCAGTACTTTAAAACAAGCTTTTGGGTATGCAGTTAATCGAGGTAGTATGCAACACAACCCAGCTGCTAATATCCGCGCTCGTCATATCGGGGGTACAGAAAAACCATGCGATCGCTATTTAACTTTAGAGGAAATCAAAACAATTTGGCTTTTTCTTGATAGCGGCATTTGCAGGATGTCATTACAAACCAAATGTGCTATTAAAATAATGATTCTTACTGGCATTCGTACTGGAGAAATCAGACTAGCTCAGTGGCGATCCATTGATTTTGAAAAATCCTTGTGGATTATTCCTCCTGAGCATACCAAGGGCGGTATCACCCATAAAATTCATCTTTCTAATCTAACCCAATCTGTATTTCAAGAATTAAAAAGCATTGGTGATTCCGCACTTGTTCTACCTGGCTTGATCGAAAGCAAACCTCTTGATGAAGGTGCTTTGCCAAGAGCCATCAAACGTATTCAAGATAAAGTCGGGATACCCGAGTGGACAGCACACGATTTAAGGCGTACATTTGCAACACAATTGGGTGAAACATTGAATGTTGATCCTGTTGTGATTGAGAAATGTTTAGGACATAAAATGCCTAGAATTATGGCCACCTATAATAAAAATGAGATGCTACCGCAACGAAAAGAAGCCTTGGAACAATGGGCCAAGTGTATTCAACAACTGGTATGCCCAGTAGATAAAACAACCAAATTCATCCAAATTCTAGCGCAACAGGACGTTTTCGCATGAACATAACCCAATTAAAACAGCTTGTTCGCGAAGGCGAATCACAACACGTGGAATTTAAAAGATCTACCGCACAAATCAAAGCTGCGTTTACAACGGTATGTGCTTTTCTAAATGATACAGGAGGCATCGTTGTCTTCGGCGCCAAAGATGATGGTGAGTTGATTGGCCAACAAGTTGCCGATAAAACCAAACTAGAAATTGCCCATGAGATAAAAAAAATAGAACCTAACACACAGATTACCGTACATTATATTCCTATCGAAAATAATCGTCACATAATCGTCTTAGAAGTACCTCAAGGGAAACACATTCCCTATGTCTATGAAGCACGCCCTTACGAACGGACTCAATCAAGTACAGCGCCAATGACCCAGCATCGTTATGAACAACTCATAGTCCAACGCGCTTACCTCAATCATAACTGGGTTGAATTTCAAACCAATGAATACTCCATAGACCATTTAGATCAGGATGAAATAAGAAACACTGTGGCAGAAGGGATTCAACAAAACCGCATCAGTCCTGAAACACGCAACTATAGCATTGAGCAAATTTTAATTAACTTTAACTTGATTCAAAATGATTTGCTGACCAATGCTGCTGTTGTCTTATTCTGTAAATCAACACAGAAAATTTTTTCGCGCTGCGAACTTAAAATGGCGCGATTTCGCGGCCTAGATAAAATAGATGGTTTCATTGATAATCAAATGGAAACTGGTAACATTTTTCAACTGATCCAGCTTGCTCATCATTTTGCCAATCGCCATCTGCCGATTGCGAGTTTTTTTGAGCCAGGAAAATTAGCGCGGATTGATCAACCGGCTGTTCCGCAGTTAGCACTTAGAGAAGCATTAGTTAATGCATTCTGTCATCGCAATTACAATGAACGGTCAGCTTCACCTCATTTAGCCATTTATGACGATCGTTTAGAAATTTGGAATCCTGGTGCATTACCGCCAGGAATAACGCTCGAACAACTAAAAAAACCGCATCACTCTTTTCCACGAAATGAACTCATCGCGAATGTGTTTTACAAAAGAGGTTGGATTGAAAAATGGGGAACTGGCACCACTCGCATGGTTGAGTTTTGCAAAACAAACAATACACCGGAACCAACATTTTCAGAAGAATTTCATGGCTTTTCTGTTGTATTTTCTTTCAAGGAACCAATGAATTCGGCAATACAGATACAGAAGCGCTCTTCTAAAGATCAATTGAGTTTTAGACAACAAGAAATTCTTGAAATTTTAGGTAAAACAGAAAATATGGCTGCCAGCGCGATCAAACAGCAATTAAAAGCCTCACCCTCTGATCGGACCTTACGCTATGAATTAGCTAAGTTGAAAGAGAAAGGAATCATTGGCTCTTCAGGTAGCACAAAAACTACCGTTTGGTTTATTGTTAAATGATTCGGCAATGATTCGGCAATGATTCGGCAATGATTCGGCTGAGTTGCATTACTAGTGCATCCTATCCACATGTAGGGAAAGGTCATATTACCCCGGACACACTAAAATCTGACTAAAATGGATAGGTTCGTTGAACACTCTCTGGCGGGTGGGCCGGACCGAGTGGGACTCGATGGTGCGGGATTTTGTTGCGTAGCTCCAAAACAAAGCCCCACCCAGCTTCTTGATCACAATTTCGAAGTATTTCCTGATAAAGAGTCAGAGTCTGATATACTAGCTGTGCTATTGGATATATTCTCTTGAATTAATGCCAGTATTTCCTGATTATTATGTTTTTTTGCATAAAATTGCGCTGTTCTTTTACGAACAGGCTCTTGCGCAAACGGATTTGCTCCACAGTCTAAGAGATAAGAAAACATAGGCAAGTCATTTCTGCGCGCAGCAATAATAAGAGCTGTTTCTCCAGAAGAATTTTTACAGTTTATATTCAATTTTGTCTCAAACTTCTTCCAGATATCTTGCGCACCGCTCAATGAACCGCTAGACACCCTTTCAAGAAATGCATTCTTAATTGGCTCATACTCTTCATCAAAAGTCTTCATAATAGCCTCCACACTAAATCATCATATAAGAAGTAATATTTTATAATGAAACAAGCTTGATGTCTATTTATTCATCAGTTTAAGGTATGATTCAAACCGCTCTTCTAATTAAACCACCAGTGAAAATAAGCTTAAGATAGCATTTCACTACGATCTCATAAAAACTATGTACGTTTTTAAAAATGGCCAAAGCCAGGTTTTCTATCGCCACGGTTAGATAATTCTGCTCTGATATGTTGAAACTCCAGACTAAATTCTTTTTTCTTTGTATTAGTTATCCCAGGGCTAGATGCCTTTTCTTTGTAATGGTCTCGCAAAACTTCTAAGTCATGAGTATTCATTGTGGTGTAATCTGGTTTGCTTATATCCGCATTTCTTCTTATAGTGGTTATGTTATCTTTTAAATTTCGCTGTTTAGCGATGACTGTTTTATCGGAAGCAGTTCTCATTTCATGAGCTATCGCTGCTTGCTGAACATGCAAATAATGACTATCCACGGACGTCAATCTCATCTGACTCTTTTGCTCAACACGCCGCATAATGTTAGTTAACTCTTGATGTTTTTCCCTGCTGCGTGCTTCTTCAAAATCATTATAAGCACCTAAACTAGGACGCATAGGATCTGTTTGTAACTCACGCACAGAGCAGCCAAACAATCCTCGAACCAGCTCATTCCCTCTCATATCATCTGGAAAATGATTGGCTAGTTCTTGTAACATCATTTCTTTAGTTACTTGAACACCATCAATAGGCGCAGCTGAAATGTTGCTGTTCCGCACTTCATCATAAAATCGCGCGATAATCGCCTTATCTAGAGCTAAATTAGAAAGATGCATTAATTCTTCTCTTGCCATGTTTTCAGCATGTTCTGCTCGCGTTTCGTCCCACCCACTTGCATAATAGTGTTCGTATAACTCACCTGTATGCTTTTTTACAGCGATCCCAAAACTTGCAAAATCACATAGAGTATCGCCAATAGGAATACGAATTTGCTCAAGCATTTTTTCTGTAGGAGGTTTGGGTTTTGATTTAATATCCCAAGACTTATTCACCGCAGTTACAACATATCTCGATAAATCGTACTCAGGGCGCCTCATATCAGCTGGATAAATTACTCTTTCGCCTTCATCACCAGGAATCACTAATCGTCTAGTTAACCCAACTTCACTTAATCCAACTGTAAAATCCTTAGAATATACAGAATTTTTTTCCGTTTTCTCTTTTGAACTAGGACTATCATCTTTATGAGCATCACAGTATTGAAGATGCGTTTCTCGTAACGCCACAGCTAATCTACTATTGGGAACGGTATACACTACTTTATTATGTGCTGACACATAGTGTTCATCATAGTAACTAGCATTCAAACTTGCACCTGCTATCTTATCTTGAGCGCTTTCGGAAGCAAATGTCGCATTATAAAATCCTCGATAATCATGAATTTGTGTATTGCTATCTATTTGTAAATGCCTTCTATTACTATTGTCTTCTGAGATAATCGCGTGTGTTTTTATCATGTCTGCACAACTGCCCCGGGCACTTAAGCCTTGCAAATAAGAACGCTCTTCGGCGGAAATGGGTTTTTCATAAAAACTTTCCAACTTGATATCACTTAATCCTTCTTTATCTAACGCACTACGCATAGATTCTAACATTTTACTCTGGTTTTCTTCGTAACCTGGGTTCGTACTTCGATTATAATCGCCGTGCGGCGGAATCAATAACATAGAAATAACAAAAATTGGCGGCCTTCTTCCAGCGACATTAGCTTCATGAGTAAAACGTTCTTTCATTGCTTTAATATTTGCAACCTCGCCTAAAAACCTGTCATTAAATCCAGGGCTTTTATCAGTTTGCAAACTATACAACCCTATTGTAATTTTATCTGAGCTCATAATTATGTCAAAAAAATAGCCTATAGATTAAATATAGACAGCAATCTTATATATACAAGAATGGCGCTAACTTAAATGCTAATTCAAAGCTTAAAATTAATTCCATGTATTTGATAATGGCACGAGCATGCCGCGGTACAACGGGGGTTGGGAAATTATTAACACGCCCTATTCGAATAGTATAAATAAAAATTGCAGGACATTCATTGATATTCATCCGAGTTCATTTGATAGCAATGCCTAAAAACCTATTGACCCCATCCACCAATCATTTAAAATTGAATATTATACACTCAAATTGAATAATTATTTGATATCAATTGAAATGAAATGATATTGAAAATACTCATTTCATCTCAAACAAAGGCGGTAAACTGTGGAGTTCCTATTCATTAACACTCAAGAATTATCTGCCTTAATGGAGTTGCCTCTTATACAACGGGTAACCTATCTCATGGGAATTCGTCCGTACATGGATAGACAAACTGGTATCGTCGGCATCAAACGCAGAATCAGCTATCAGTCTCTTCGTGAAGTTCTGTATGTTGCTCCCATTGCTGGTGTCAAAACAGGCTCACCGAGTCAGCAACAGGTCAAACGCGCGATAAAATCCTTAGAAAAATATGGACTTATCTCAATCCAGTCAACAGTGACGTGGTCAAGCAAATGCATACACTCAGTTAAGCTACTTTTTTCATTTTGCGCCACTCCAACTCAAATTGATTTGGATTCATGTAACCAAGATATGAATGCAACCGATAACTATTATAAAACATCGAGATATAGCCCAATATATCCTGCTGTGCCTCATAACGCGTTTGATAATGTTTCCATTGCACCTGCTCTTGTTTGAGACTGCCAAAAAAACTCTCAGCTACAGCATTGTCCCAACAATCACCTTTTCTACTCATGCTTCCTACACATCCATACATCTTTAACAATCGTCTATATTCATGGCTCGCGTACTGGGAGCCTCTGTCTGAATGTACGATCAATCCACGTTGAGGTTTACGTTGCCAAATAGCCATTTTTAAGGCATCACACACAAGATCCGCTGTCATTCTTGAGCTCATACTCCAACCAACCACTTTCCTGGAAAACAAGTCGATTACAATGGCCAAATACAACCATCCTTCCCGGGTAGCAATATAGGTTATATCCGATGCGTAGACCTGGTCAGGGCAAGCTACATTAAACTCGCGGTTGAGCACGTTCTCAAACAAAGGTTTTTTATGCTTACTGTTGGTCGTAACTTTATATTTTTTCCTGTAGCGCACAAAGATCGCAGCTTCTTTCATTAAGCTTTGTGTCTTTTTCCTTCCAACTGGATAGCCCAATGCATTTAATGCTTTCCGCATCCGTCTACTTCCATAGCTATGCTTACTTGATTCCGATATTTTTCTAAGCCATTCCAACATGTCTAGATGCTCTGGATCTATTGGCTTACTCTTATTTCGTTTTTGGTAGCTGTAATAACTACCTCGGTTAATGCCCAGAAGCCGACACATTACGTCGACAGGCCAGGTCTTCTTATGTTGGGCAATCAACGAATAATTTACTTCGTTTCCTTGGCAAAGAAGACCGCGGCTTTTTTTAGTATTTCTTTCTCCATCTTTAAGCGCTTTACTTCCGCTCTTAATTGACGAAGCTCCTCTTGTTCTGGCCGCAGTTTTCCTTTACCTCGAAATGCACTGCCGGTATCTTCTTTATATTCTCTTACCCAGCGATTTAACACCCCATACTGTATATCAAGGCTTCTCGCTGCCTCGGCACAACTATAACCTTGCTCTATTACAAGGCTTACTGCGTCTTGTTTAAATTCTTTTGAAAATACCCTGCGCATCTTTTACTCCCAGTTGAGATCTAATTATCTCTTAACTGGGTGTATTCATCCATTAGACCACGTCACTTTGGTTTTACCCATAATATTTTTAACTATCAGCCTCTACAAAAGTACCCACTAAAGTACCCATCAAAACAGTGGCAACATCAAAAATATGGTGGGCCGTGTAAGGATCGAACTTACGACCAAGAGATTAAGAGTCTCCTGCTCTACCAGCTGAGCTAACGGCCCTTTGGGGGCAGATTGGGCCTTGGCCCAACGATAAAATTTTGTTGGGCCAAGTCCCAACCTACCTTATTAAGGTAGCATACTTTCCATCACTTTATCTTTGTCGATTATAGCATGTTTTAGCGCGCCGGCTACGTGTAAACAAACCAAACCGATCACTATCCATGCAATGATTTGATGGCCTTGAAAAAAGAGCTCTGCCCAGACCGCATTATGTGGGACGCCAGGTAATGGGACTCGAAAAAGTCCAAACCAAACGGGAGTATGATCCGACAGAACAGACATGATCCATCCGGACATGGCCATGGCAATTAGGAATACATATAAAGCTGCTTGCACACCTCTGGCCAACCAAATTTCCCAGCGAGGCATCGTAAGGGGCAGTGCCGGCCTTCCTGCTCTGCGCACCCAAACCAAGCGGATCACCATCAACAACAAAATAGTCAAACCAAACGATTTATGCAACATGATGGCTGTGGGCCGGATCGCTTTGGGGAGATCTTCCAAAAAAAAGCTCACTGACAGCATTGAAATAACCACTGTCGCAATCAACCAGTGTAAACCTATTAATCCCTTAGTATATTTCTTCATAATCCCTCATTTTAGAACTGTGTCATTCCCCCCGGTAGGCGAAAATCCATCCCTGATACAGTATTGCATCAATATGAGCATGGATTCCCGCGCAGGCGGGAATGACATGGCTGTTTTACTGTGCCGCGCTCACAGTCACATCGCGGTACAGTATGAATGCTAATGTACGACGCGCGTATCAAATCCCATAAACTCGCGCACTGCAACAAAAAACATGGTAAACGTCAGTTTTTCTGCGGTTTTTAACGCATTCATCATTTCGGACCAACGATCCAATTGCACTTGATTGCGGGCTGCCCAAACTTGTAAATAAGTTGTAAACGCAACTTCTTTCGGCTTACTCTTGAAAATACTTAAAACCACTTGTCTTTGTTGCAAATCGAAATCATCACGCAATGCTTCCCTCGACAAGGCTTCCCAATTATTTTCTGTAGGATGTATGATAATCTGTTCGCGCAACCATCCTAAATCCAAAAACTGGCCAATGCCATAAAACGCCTCCGCTGTCACCGCTATACTCATTTTGGTTTCTTGTGCAATCTCCAAAACTTCCATAGCCACAAACAACCCGCGGGTCCGAGTTAATTCCAAAGCCAAAGGGTCAGGAATGTTTAATTTGAGATACTCTTCATAATGGCTGTTAAAACGCTCTTTGAACACATCCCCCAAACAATCCGGCAAGGTTTGACGCAACGCTTCAATAGACGGTTTATATTGCGTAATCGATTTTTCTATATTGAGATGATTGCGCTTTCTCTTCAAAAACCAACGGGCAATTCTACGCAACAGCCGCACATAAATCGTCATCACGATCATCTGATCTTCCGCTGTGATCTGCGTATCTAATGCTTCAAGGGACAACAAAACTGAATTCAAATCGACAATGTCTCTGGCAATAATATACGCACGCACAATATTTGGAATCGAGGAACCCGTTTCATTTTGTAAACGATACACATAACCAAATCCCATTTCATTGATCACCAGATTGCTCACCCCGGTCGCAATAATTTCGCGCTTTAAAGGATGGTTTTGCATTTCATCTGCATATTTATTTTGCAGAGGAACTGGAAACGCACGAATCAAAAACTGCTTAAGATAAGGATCTTCAGGCACATCTGAAGCCAAAATAGCTTCTTTCAAAATAATTTTGTTATAACACATCAAAGTGGCTACTTCTGAGCCAGTGAGACCTTTCCCCTGTGATTTACGTTCGAGCATTTGTTTGTCATCAGGTAGATATTCTAAATGGCGATCTAATTTACCACTGCGATGTAATTCATTAATAAACCGCATATTCAATTCATACGCGCGTAATCCTTGCGAAACCGATAAATTGATTGAGCGGGTTTGCAGATAATTTTCGCGTAATACCAAATGCGCTACTTCGTCAGTCATCTCACTCAATAATTTATTCCGTTGGTTTTCGGTCAGATTCCCTTCATTCATCACATGATTCAATAAAATTTTAATATTAACTTCTTTGTCTGAACAGCTCACCCCAGCAGAATTATCAATAAAATCGGTGTAAATTAATCCACCACTCAAAGCATATTCCACACGCGCCAATTGGGTAAACCCTAAATTTCCACCTTCCACCACGGAACGAGCGCGCACTTGTTTACCATTAATCCGAATCAAATCATTGGTGCGATCCCCTACATCGGCATGAGTCTCTGTACGCCCTTTTACAAAGGTACCAATCCCAGCACTCCAGAGTAAATCCACTTTGGTTTTTAAGATGTTTTTTAATAATTCATTGGGTTCGATGTCATCTTGTTTGAGGCCAAATAAGGCTTTCATCTCAGGACTAACCGGAATAGATTTGGCCGAGCGATTGAAGACCCCCCCACCTTGAGAAATCAATTTTCGATCATAGTCTTCCCAAGTTGAGCGCGGTAACTGAAACAAACGCTGGCGTTCAACAAAGCTTTCTGCAGAATTGGGTGAAGGATCAATAAATAGGTGGATGTGATTAAATGCCGCCACCAATTTGATATGTTGAGATAACAGCATGCCATTACCAAACACATCTCCTGACATATCGCCAATGCCTATCACAGTAAAATCGGTTGTATCCGGATTCAAGCCCAATTGGTTAAAATGACGATGCACGGACTCCCAAGCACCGCGCGCTGTTATGCCAATTTTTTTATGGTCATAGCCTTGCGAGCCACCTGATGCAAAAGCATCTCCTAGCCAAAATCCGTATTCCAGAGAAATTTCATTCGCAATATCAGAAAACGTTGCGGTGCCTTTGTCCGCTGCCACGACCAAATAGGGATCATTCGCATCATAACAAATAACATCCAAGGGCTTTTTAACCTCACCGTCCACATAATTGTCTGTGATATCCAGTAAACCCCGAATAAATTGTTGGTAACAACGTACGCCCTGTGCCAGCACGTCTTCTCGTGTCGCATGCAGGATTGGCTGTTTTTTTACCACAAAGCCGCCCTTTGCACCATTGGGAACAATCACTGCATTTTTGACTTGCTGCGCTTTCATCAGACCTAAGACTTCAGTACGAAAATCCTCCCGGCGATCTGACCAACGTAATCCACCACGCGCAACCGCACTTGAACGTAAATGCACCGCTTCAAACTGTATTGAGTACACAAATATTTCGTACAAAGGATAAGGGCGCGGCATACCTGGAATGCCTTTGCTATTTAATTTTATGGAAATATAAGATTTGTTTTTACAATCCGCGTCTTTTTGGTAGTAATTAGTACGCAATGTTTCATGAATGACCTGAACATATTGACGAATAATTTTGTCCTCATCCAAATTAGTCACTTTTTCCAAATCATCTAACACAGACTGCTTCAGCACGTCATACGCCTCTACGTCCGCTTGATTAAATTTGAGTTCGAACATTTGGAACAGTTTTTTAGCGATAGTGGCATTCGCTAATAACGTTTTTTCAATGTATTCCTGGCTAAACGTAAACCCAATCTGCTTAAAGTATTTGGCATACATTCGCAACACAGCTACTTGACGGCATGGCATGCTCGCCAACAGTACTAATTGATTAAACCCATCATTTTCTATTTCTTCGAACCATGTGCTCGCGAAAGCTTGCTGAAATAAATCTTTGATCTCATCAATATTCGGTTGCTGTGGATGTTTATAATGCAAAGAAAAATCATTCACCCAAGTGACGCTGCCGTCTTCAAATTTCAAAACATAAGGCCGCTCACTAATAGCGCGCATTCCTAAGTTTTCGACAATGGGCAGCACATCAGACAGCGGGAACGTGGCATCATGTTGATATAATTTAAACCGATAATTCCCACTTACATCATCCACATTCCGATAAAAGCTCATACTTAAAGCTTGTGTTGGCGAAAGCTGCTCAATATGCGAAATATCCATGAGAGCAGTACGGGGCGAAAAGCTCGCTTTGTACACAGGCGGAATCGCTACTTTATAACGTGCAAACAAGACATTGGCTCTCTCCGCACCATGCGTACTGACAAGTAATTGATACAAATCATCTAACCAAGATCGAGCAGTCTCCACTAATTTGGCTTCTATGGCTTTAAAATCAAAATTGACGGGTCTTTTCGGATCAATTCTCACCATAAAATGCACTCGGGCCATGATGGATGATTCTGGAAAATAGGTTGTAAAAGAAATATCCGTTGCATGAAAAGCTGAATATAATTCGGCTTGTATACTACTACGAATATCCGCGTTATACACATCTTTCGGTACATACACCAGGCAGGAAATAAAACGATGATACACATCAACTCGTGCAAACATTCGAATCCGGCGACGCTCTTGCATATAATATATGCCCATCCCGATGCTTAACAATTCTGCTTCAGAGGCTTGAATCAAGTCATCTCTGGGTAACGTTTCCATAATATTCAATAAAATTCTGCCAGCATGCGACCGAGGATTCAAATGCGAGTCCCGCAGAATTGCAGACAATTTATGGCGTAAAAACGGGATCTGGACTGGATTAGAATTATAAGCAACCGAGGTATATAACCCTAAAATGCGCCGCTCACCAATAACCTGTCCCTGCTTATCAAAGCGTTTTATCCCAATATAATCCATATAAGTATCGCGATGAATACAGGATAACGTGTCGGTTTTTGACATAATAAGAATTTGTGATGACGCCATCAATTCATGCGCTTGCGGGGTAATTGACGCGACATGTTCGTGATTAGTTTTCTTAAACTCATCCCGTAATATCCCCAATCCAGTTCCTGGCATTGCTTTCAAACGCGTCTCATTGTTTTCCTGAGCCAAATCATAATCTTGCATACCAATAAGGGTAAAATGATGATCTTCCAACCAATGCAAAAAGGCTTGGGTTTCAGTCACATCCTCTTTGTTAAGCACCGAAGGAGCATCTTGGAGTTCATCAGCAATAGCGCAGACTCGCTCACGCATCGCGGTCCAATCATCGATCACAGCACGATTTTCAGTGAGGACTTGCTGTAATTGCCCTTCTAGTTTTGCAATAATTTTGGGGTCAGTTTGACGCTCTATTTTCATTAAAATAGGTGCTTCAATCGATAAATTGGGAACCAGCTCTTCTGTACGTGGTAATACTTCTGTCACACAATCATTGGCATCCCGTAATAAGCGAATACCGCCCATGTGCACCGTCAAATACAAACTGATCCCCATGCGTTTTAAGACAATTCGCAAAGAATCCACCAAAAAAGACATGTCTTGGCAAATTAATTCAATGACAGTATGACTGTTTTCCCAGCCATGCTGTTCTATATTCGGATTATAAATTTTAATTTTTATTGCGTGAGAATTTCGAACTTCGATCAAATCCCAAAAATTGACGGCAAGCCCAAACAAAACGTCGATACTCGACTCTTTCAAATCTTCCAATGACATAGTCAGATAAAATTGTCGGACAAATTCACTACATAGAGCCGCCTTCTTTTTGGGCAACTTCTTTTGAATCCGCGCCACAACTTCATTAATAATCAGATTTTTTTCTTCTTCAAACAGATGAGACATGGAATTCTCTTGCAAATTATCACCAAGGTAACTAGTTGCACCCCCATGCGGAAAAAAGGCTCCTTTCTACTGCAGGGCAAGTAGTTACTACCAAAGCCTTATTGTACACAAATTCGCACGCCAAGGCGATGAGATCTTCATGTTCATTCGGATTGATTAACAACCACTGTTTTAATATTCATAAATTCTCGCATGCCCTCTCGCGCCAATTCGCGACCAAAGCCCGAATGTTTCGTCCCACCAAATGGCAACCGTGGATCAGAAACCACTGCATTATTGACTGCTGTTTGGCCAGCCTGCAATTCCTCAGTCGCAATACGTTCTCCACGTTCTAAGTTTTGGGTAAAAACCGCTGCGCCCAAACCAAAGCGACTATGATTAGCCAATTGAATAGCATCTGCTTCATCAGCTGCGAGCGTAATCGCGAAAACGGGACCAAACACCTCATCATCAAACGCTGGCATACCAGGCCGTACATGCGTGAGCACAGTTGGGGGATAATAGTATCCACGCTCTGTAGGCAAATTGCCACCTAGGCGCAATATAGCTCCTTTGGCAATACTCTCGCGTACTTGCTGATGGACATGCAGGCGCAGATCTTCTCTGGCCAACGGCCCTAATTTTGTGTTGGGATCCATAGGATCTCCATACTGATAGGTCTGAACGAGTGCTAATATTTTTTCAATCAAAGCATCCGCCACATCCGATACTACGATGATCCTTTTCGCAGCAATACAGGTTTGGCCGTTGTTATTCAAGCGTGAAGCAACCACCACTTTGGCTGCCCAATCCAGATCAGCATCTTTTAAAATGAGGTAAGGATCATTCCCCCCTAATTCCACGATTATTTTTTTTAGATGAGACCCCGCGCAGGCAGCTAAGATCATGCCTGTTTGCTCGCTGCCCGTAAACGTCACACCACTGATATGCTTATGCGCAATCACGCTGGCTGCTTGTTCATTAGTCAACACCATCGTGGAAAAAACATGCTCTGGGAATCCCGCATCTAAAAACACTTTCTCGATGGCCAAACCAGTGCCGGTTGCGATAGGTGCGTGTTTTAAGATCCCTACATTCCCTGCCATGATATTGGGGGCTGCGAATCGAAATACTTGCCAAAATGGGAAATTCCAAGGCATGACCGCAAAAACAATCCCTTGTGGTTGATAACAAACTTTGGCGAGGTGATGTTCAGTCGTAATATATTCGGGCATTAAATAATCGGCGGCGTGCTGAGCATAATGCTCACATACCACAGCACATTTCTCAATTTCTAATTTTCCGGCTGTAATAGGTTTGCCTATCTCTTGAGCCATTAACCCAGCAAACTCTGCTGCTTGGTTACGTAATAATTTGGCTAAGTTCAGTAAAAGCTTAGCACGCACTTCCAAGTCAACGCGTTTCCAGAGATGAAATCGACTCTCCGCTGCTTCAATCTGAAGTCCAATAGCCGATTGCGTCATCACTGGATAAGCTTCTAATATTGATTCTGTTACCGGATTAATGGTTTGAATACTCACTAAAAACTCCTCAAAACCTTGGACTTTATCTTGAAATCAACTAAAATAAGAACCCGCAATGAGACCCGCAACTGCAGTCACATATTTTTTTTACTACTTGAGACACAAATTATGGCATTTTATAAAAAATTAGCTACTCTTTTCATAGCTAGTCTGACAAATCTCAGCATGGCACATCCCCAAGCACATTATCAACCTTCTTCTATCTTCCCTCGAGGTTGCGAGGCCACTGGTTTTGTTTTTTACCGAGATTTTCTAGTCCTCAACGAGCATGGTAATCAAACGTTTTATTTAATTCAAAATCACAGCGACCAAACGGTCGAATTTGAACACATTGAAACAAAAACAGACACATTTATGAGCCCAAAAATGGAAGCAAAAATTGCGCCTTCTCATTGGTCGGCCTTTGCATCCGATGTCCCACAACTCTATTTCCGCTGTTATCTCCAACAAGATGACAAACGAGTCGCTGTCAATTGCGGCAATTTCCTGAATGTCTGTCAATATCCACGTGTGCGTTTTGCGTTAAGCAATCAAGGCAGTTATTGGGTATCAACCGATAAAGCACAAGCGCAAGTCATTAAGGATGCGACTGCCAAAGGCATTTTTTTACATTGGTAAATACAGTTATTTGATGCGGCACGTCTTTTGTTGGGCCAAGGACCAACGTACCAACGGAGAAACAATCATGGCTAAAACGGAATCATCTATGTTGGCGCTCGGTACCGTAGCACCCTCTTTTGCTTTGATGGATGTAGGAACTCAGCGAATCATTACTTTAGAAAAACACAAGGGCAGCGTCGCAACCATTATTGCATTTATATGCAATCATTGCCCTTATGTAAAACATATTAACATCGAACTTCCTCGTCTTGCCTCAGATTTTGCAGAGAAAGGCGTGTCTTTGATAGCAATCAATGCAAATGATGTCTCGCAATATCCCGATGACTCGCCTGCATACATGCAAAGCAACGCCAAAGAAATGGGTTATTGCTTTCCTTATCTTTATGATGAAACTCAGGAAGTTGCATTGGCATATCAGGCGCGTTGCACACCAGATTTTTTTGTATTTGATCAACAACTACAATTGGTTTACCGCGGACAATTAGATGACTCGCGTCCCGGTAACAACATTCCCGTATCCGGAGCATCCATTCGCGAAGCACTGCAAGCATTGCTCAACAAAAAACCTGTCTCACCGATTCAAAAACCCAGTATAGGCTGTAATATTAAGTGGAAAGCCGACGTGATACCCGCATAACGGGTCATCCCACGTCCCGGGTCAACAAACCGCAAAGGACGGGGGAGAAGTTAGCCTAATATTTAAGCAGCAACGACGTCAACATGGATAATTACAGTCAGATCACTATGTAATACCAAAGCAATGTCATAAGTGCCTACAGAGTGAAACACACCTTCAGGCAACATGATTTCACGTTTGGTGATCTCAACACCTTGCGCTGTCAAAGCATCCTTGATTTCGTTGACACCTACCGAACCATACAATTTGCCACCATCAGCAGCTTGTGATGCAACAACCACTGTAAAGTCTTGTAATTTCTCAGCTCGACTTTTGGCATGGGCAAACTCTAATGCCGCTTTTTTCTCTAACTCAGCGCGCTGACTGTCAAACGCTGCGATATTTTTTTCTGTCGCAAATACTGCTTTCTTTTGTGGGATCAAATAATTCCGCCCATAGCCAGGCTTCACGTTCACTTTGTCACCCAAAGCACCCAGATTTCTAATTTTTTCTAATAAAATAACTTGCATTTTCATACCCCTTATCAACACAATTCATCATCTGCACAGAGCCAATCTTATATTAAAGACGCTATCCAGCAACCCCAATATGATGTACAACGGTAACACCACAAAAGGAAGAAATACCAACGGTAGAATTAATACTACTAACATCATTCTGGATGATTTTTTACCCATGAAAAAATTAGCGCACAAACTCAGCCCCGCCAACAAATAAAACAAAATCAAGACTGGCAATACATTCATAGCAACCACATTCCATTGCCATGCAGCGAGACACATTAACAGCATCACTATACAGCTCAGACGATTTCCACGAAAAGTCAGTAACTCTTGAGTAAACCCCTCTGGGTAATACAATTGTGACTGTAACGATCGAGCGGCCATCAAAGCTGACCAAACCGATACCACTGCACTCATCAATTGGATGCCCAATGTGTAATTCGCCATCACCAAAACTGGTACGCCAGATGTATCATTCAACCACTTAGTCAGAACCTGATCAGGTTGTGATGCCTGCACCAAAGACTGGAGGAAAGTGAATTGAGACATCACCCACTCAGGCACCATTTGCTGAATCACAATAGAGCTGATGATCACCATTAAAAATAATACTGCCGCCACTGCCCGCCAACTCGAGGTCATGCGCAAACTATATGCCGCCAAATAGGCTGGTACAAAGACTATCAGCGTATTAAAGATCGCCGCGTACAATGGTAAGGATGTTAGTAAAGCGCAGCTATGTCCCAGCATGACAGTCAATAAAACTCGACCGCCTTGGCGTTCGCCTTTGCGCAAGGTTACCAAAGCTACGACAACCATAGCTAACCAAGTACAATAAGGCAACAACGCCAATATTCCGGCATACAACAGCGCTTTATTCTGTGAACTTAAAATAAGCTCAGCTTGTTTTTTAAACAATCCTTTTACTGGTAACACATCAATTACCGATGGCTATCACAATAAGGCAACAAGCCCAATAGTCTTGCGTATTTAATGGCCATAGTGATTTGGCGCTGAGCGCGAGCACTGGTGCCAGTAATACGGCTTGGAACGATTTTGCCTGTTTCACTAATATAGTTCTTTAACAAACTAACATCTTTGTAATCAATAATGACATCATTATCAGTATGATTCATTTTTTTACGTCGAAAATATGTAGACATTGTATGCGCTCCTCTTATGCTGCTTCGCCACGTGCATCTTTTGATTCTTTTTTCATCATTGGTGATTCACTTGTGATGGCCTCTTTTTTGAGAATGATCAAATTACGTAAAATGGCATCATTAAATTTGAACGCATTTTTTAATTCGTCTAGTGATTGCTGCTCACACTCAATATTCAGCATAATGTAATGTGCTTTGTGAACATCCTGCATAGGATAGGCTAGCTGACGACGTCCCCAATCTTCTTTACGATGGATAATCCCTTTGTGTTTATGGATAATCGCTTCATAGCGCTCCAACATTCCTGGAACTTGTTCACTCTGATCAGGGTGAACCAAAAAAACAACTTCATAATGTCTCATACTGGTCCTTATGGATAATAGCCCTCGAGAATATGGCCTGTTGACAATTCTACTATCTAGGCGTTTCGACGAAAGCAAGCGAATTGTCAACAGACCCTAGCCTTTTGGGCAAGGTTTTTTAAAAGCCCTGTATGATAGCTTATTTTCCAAACAAATGTAAGGGTTTGCTGATTGTCCCCTCTCACGAGGGTTACTTTCAATATACTGAGGTATCAACTATGTAATTTTACGTCGACGTATAATAGGCTCGTCAAGCTTTTCATCGTGAACGCTATCTTCACTGGTAAAAGACTCGGAATCAGTCACTCCCAGATTCGTCAAGGCATCATCATCAGACTTAATGGTTACCCCATTTGGGGTTATTGACACAGTCACGGAATCGGATTTTCCGTTCTGCCCAGTGAAATAGTTTTGAAAAAAATAGCGATTATCTGGCATCGTGTCAAAATATTTATTGCAATAAACAGGCAAATACTTTCTGAGCATTTCAACTTCAAATTCAGTTCCTGATAAATCGGGGGTTGCTTTCTCTCCTCCAATAATATGCATTTCCGTAAGCCGTGGTTTTTCTACGCGATGGTAACCAGAAAATTCTCGCTTGATCATACAGACAAATCTTACCGTCAATAGCTCTATTATAGCTCGAGCAGTATCCTCAGCTCCCACAGCCTGTTTATCAAAGTCATAATCAAACCCATCCCAATGAAATAATGCCATAAAAGGATGCGTCCCAAATTGCCCTTTGGCAGCTATACAGATACAAGTAGATACGCCAGGTGTACACAAAACCTCTTTGCCGGCCACGATTTCAGTCACCGCCATTTCATTTTGCTTAATTTCAGTTTTGCGTTTCATAAGCAGCCTCTTTGCCCCTAAAAATCGGAATTCCTAACTTGCTTCACTTTTTTCCTGGAGACGTACTGTGACTGGTTTTGTGCAATGCCTCTTGAGCCAGTTGCTTGGCGCCCGAGGTTGAAAATAGTAAATAATCGCCTTTTGTTGCATAATTTTCTTTTAAAATCTTACTTAACCAATGGAGTGCAACAAACGCTGTTGCTAAAATTGCACAACATACCAATACCGTAGCAACGGTATTGTAAGCAGTGCTATATAAAGAAGAACCCGAGTACCGCAATTTTTCTAGGTACTCTTGGAGGAGATCCGCATTGAAGTCAAAGTAACGATTCAAATTACTACTTAATAGTGCACCATCCAAAATTTGACAAATAACTTGGATCGCTTCAGCATTTTCGTCACTTTCGGTATGAATCAAGCTACGCAGCATCTCAATACTCTCCATAGCTAGCTGCTTAGCTTGCATTACTGCTGAAGATTCGGGGATTGGCTTAGGATGATGATCAACTAATGAAAATCTAAGTACTTTAATATCATCTTCGTTGTTCACATCTATTGGATAGCAATCTTGGATAGCATGCTTATGCATGAAAGCATGCATCTCTTCGTCTTTTACAGCAGGCACGCCAGTTTTATACGTTCCAACCAAAACTACTTTCGCTTCAGGTGCAAATTTATGAATTTTATCGTAATAATGACTGAGCTCAGCAAACGATGCCGCATCCTCACTATCAAAAGTCAACACTATTTGTTCAGATCCGCGTAAATAGATTGGCCATAATGACTCAAAGCGCTCAGCACCACCAACATCCCACAATTGTAGTTTCACATGTTTGGCGGCATTATCCTCGTAATAACAACACCCAGTGGTCGATTCAGTTTTCTCCGCTCCAGGTTTTCCAGATAAAGAACGTGCTATGCGCGTTTTTCCTGATCCACTCGGTCCAAAGAGGCTCACTTTACTATAAATGGGTTTTGCCTTTCGGTTTTCATCATCAGATTTCAATTTTTGATAGGAGCGTTGCTCAAACATTCTCTTCATAATTCAGTCCAATAAACGACCTATAAATATAATTATAGAGCATTTATTGGGTTATATGTGTCTAATCACTACAATTTTTGACGCTCGGTGAAGCGTCGTATTGACCATCCTACTCTCCACTATAACCAATAGCGCGTCAAAACCCCGTTTTGAACATATACTGCTCGACTTCCATGACACGGTTGATAAGGCTCTGCTGTCGCAATCCGTAATTGCAACCATTTATTGGGTAATTGCTCGTCTATCACCGTAAGCAGCCAATGATGAGTACTGAGTTTGGGAGAAAGTTTGACACAGGGAAACACGCCTAAATCGGAGATTCCATAGCAGTAATGCTGTGCAAATTTGCAACCTTTATCCAACAGAGTGCTTTGTAATGCGGCGTCATTTTGGTTATCCAGAATACAGCCATGCAAAGCGTTGTTTCCTAATCTGGCACCCAAAGCCTCTGCTATTTGTTCAAGATGCATGACTTTTTCTTGAAATCGATGTAAATCTGTATACCGTTTCCAATCCAAAGCAACCCAACGCAGGTTGGCCACCACTAAACTAGTCAACACAGTCAAAATGATAATAATGGTCATCAATACAAACCCTTGCTGTTTCATGCATGGACCATCCTAATGAGAAGCGGCATAGCGTCTCCATGACCTAAGTCCAGATTGAGATGCAACCAACGTTTTTGTTGGCTGATTTCTAAAGACCCACTTATTCCTTGTAGATCACTCATCAACTCGTCAACATGCTGATTTTGTTGGTAAAACAACGCGTTCTGACCGCTAAGATTCACGGCGATGCGGAAGGACTCTTTTAACCATTCCCCCAAATAGATGGGAGGATGATAGGTATAATGCAGTGCTTGGGAAAAGTGAATAGAATGAGGCCCCAGTTGATAGGAATCTAAAACTTCAGCATGCTGGCAATCAGCAATGATTAGCGGTTGTTTCGGATGCGGCATGAGTTTATTTAATAACACAAACTCATTTTGTCCTAAGCTGGGCGCTAAGGACACAAACCCAGAGGACATTCGATAATAGGTGAGTGTAAAAGGGTCTTGCTGACTCAGCTCAACTGCTTGTAGATGCCGACGACTACGATGATCAAAACTATACAGATAGCCGATAGGCAAACAGGGTGTAAACCCCGCTTGGTGCCCGCTATTGCGCAGCAAATCCACAACCATTTGTAAGCGCGACGCTTGCAGCATCGTTTGCGCCATACGGTACGTTTGCTGCTTAATTTGAAGATATTGTTGCATTAACAGGGTCAGGAGCGATAAAGCCAACGTGAGGCCCAACATACACTCCAATATACTCAAACCCTGTTCACGTTGATTACTTTCTTGCAGCCAGATCCGTGCTTGTTGTTGGATTTGAATCCGCCATCGATGGATTTGCCATTGTTGTTTTAATAATGCTAGTGATATGCTAGTAGTGAGTAGCAATGCTACCAAAATTTCAATGAATGAAAATCCGCGTTCTTCCATCTTTCTTCCATGTGGTCGGTTGGATGGGAAACTGTATCGCGTTTGCTGGATCTAATGCAAGGAGCACCAACATGATCTGTGATTTTACCACCTTGTCACATCGAGGAATTCAAGTACTTTCGCCTTATGTACCAGGTAAAAGTATCGAAGAAGTTGCAAAAGAATATGGTATCAGCGACATCATCAAATTGGCTTCGAATGAAAATGCGTTCGGGTGTAGTCCCAAAGTAACTGAAGCCTTTCAGAGTCTAGATCCCAAACTGATCGCACGCTACCCCGCAGAAGCGCATCATCCCTTACGTCAAGACCTCAGCGACTTTTTGCAAGTCCCCACTAATATGCTTACCTTAGCCAATGGTTCTGATTCTTTATTTGGCGTCCTCCTCACCGCTTTTGCACTCTTAGAAGATAAGCAGATGTTGACGCATGATTATGCTTTCAATTCTTATGCCATCCAAGCTCATACCTTGGGCGTAGAAGTGGTTTTACTCGCGTTGCAGAATTGGCAAGTAAATATTGAGGCATTGCTGGCAGCTTGCACCCCCAAAACGGCATTAATTTTTATCGATAATCCCAGTAATCCCATTGGTTCTGTCATGGATCTCGCTTCAATTGAACAAATTTTACAGAATATTCCAGAGACCACGTTATTAGTTTTGGACGAAGCCTATTATGAATTTTTACCACCTGGAAGTATGCCCAGTCTGCAACTCCTCAACAAGTATCGAAACTTAATCATCACCCGCACCTTTTCTAAAGCCTATGGCTTAGCTGGCTTACGTTTGGGATATGCCATTGCTGATCCGCAAATCACGGAAGTTATTCAAAAAGTGCATTTGCCCTTTACTGCAAATATTCTGGCCATGCATGGCGCTCGCGCAGCACTGCAAGACCAAGCGTTTATCCGGCATACCCAGCAGCATGTGGCACGTGAACGCCAAGAAATGACTGAATTGCTTGATGCACATCATATTCGTTATATTCCCCCTTCCAGCAATTTTATCACGATTGATTGCGGTCAAGATGGCGCCGTTACCATGGCAAAAAAATTACAAGAACGCGGCATCATTATTCGACCTTTACATACTTATGGTCTGAATTCTTATCTTCGTGTTACCATTGGCACAACCGAACAAAACAAACGCTTTTTGCGCGAGTTTTTTGATTTATTAGAGCTCAAACCATAGAGAAGGGATACATTATGTCTACTGCTTTAAGTACAAAACGCTGCGAATCATGTGAAGGCATTGGGAAAGCGCTTGAACCAGCACAGATAGAACCATTGATGCATCAATTATCTGAAGAATGGTCAGTAACAGCCGATCATCGTCGGATTAAAAAATCGCTTTCGTTTAATAACTTTTATGAAACGATGGCCTTTGTGAATGCTATGGCATGGATTGCCAATCAAGAAAATCACCATCCCGATCTAGAGGTTGGTTATAATTACTGTCACATCACTTTGATGACCCACGCCCTGCAAGGCCTGTCACTTAATGACTTTATATGTGCTGCAAAATTTGATCAATTGCTAAGCTAATATACGTTTTTCTGTAGGTTGGGCCTTGGCCCAACCTACAGAAGGATTTGAGTCAATTAACTCGCTAAAACCCTATGGAAACACGACCTAACAACACGAGTATTAAATAAATTATTAAAATTGTTCCGATAAGCCCGGTGGGACCATATCCCCAGCTTCGACTATAACCCCATGTTGGCAAGCCACCAAGCAGCAGTAATATCAATAAAATCAACAAAATTGTGCCCATTATTTTTTCCTTTAAAATAGAGGTGATCCTTTTAATAATAAACCACATTCATGATGTATCAAGACAATAGCCCCTAGTGTTTTCCTTGAAAAAAAAAGGAAAACACCAAGGTCTTGAGCTCGACAATATTCTCAAAGGCTAATCTACATTTAGTTTAAAAAGGTTAGGATTGAAATAGGCCCCTGGTATTTTGATGTTTTGTACTAAAATACAAATGGATGGTGTAGCAATAGATATAGTCTTTTAATTTTGAGTTAATCAATTAATAAAAGAAGTAGGTTGGGCCTTGGCCCAACAGCAGTGCTTCGTTGGGCCTTGGCCCAACCTACAATCTATCAGTCAAAAAAAATCCGCCAATTGGCGGATTTTTTATTATTACTAGGTAACTTAAGGCCTGTTCGACTTTTAGGAGAAATGCTGAGTACCGCAGTACCTGGGGACACCCCAAAAAATCGAACATTGCTTTAATTTGGGCTTACATCATACCGCCCATGCCACCCATACCGCCCATGCCGCCCATACCACCAGCGCCTGCATCAGCAGCGTCATCTTTCTTCGGCAGATCTGCAATCATGCATTCAGTTGTCAGCATTAAGCTCGCAACCGATGCTGCATTTTGCAAAGCAGTACGAGTTACTTTGGTTGGATCCAAAATACCCATTTCTACCATATCGCCATACTCGCCTGTTGCAGCATTAAAGCCAAAGTTACCTTTGCCTTCTGCAACTTTATTCAAGACCACCGAGGCTTCATAACCAGCATTAGTCACGATTTGACGCAAAGGTGCTTCAATAGCGCGAATTAGAATCTCAATACCCATATTCTGGTCATGATTTTCGCCTTTCAAATTTTCCAATGCTTTTTTGCCAGCTCTGACCAATGCAACACCACCACCCGCGACGATACCTTCTTCAACCGCTGCGCGCGTAGCATTCAATGCATCTTCAACTCGGGCTTTCTTTTCTTTCATTTCAATTTCAGTCAAAGCACCGACTTTGATCACTGCAACCCCACCAGCCAATTTAGCGACTCGCTCTTGCAATTTTTCACGATCATAATCAGAACTTGTTTCCTTCATTTGCGCACGAATTTGATCAACGCGAGCTTTAATGTCTTTATCTTTACCTTGGCCATCAATAATGGTCGTGGTGTCTTTGGTAATCAACACTCGTTTAGCACTGCCTAAATCTTCTAAAGTAGCCGCTTCTAAACTCTTGCCAACTTCTTCAGCAATCACTTGTGAACTAGTCAAAATAGCAATATCTTGTAACATCGCTTTACGTCGATCTCCAAAGCCAGGCGCTTTGACAGCACATACTTTAACAATCCCACGCATATTGTTCACAACCAACGTAGCCAAAGCTTCGCCTTCTACATCTTCTGCGATAATTAATAATGGACGGCCAGATTTTGCAACGCCTTCCAATACCGACAACATATCGCGAATACTGGAAATTTTCTTGTCGACTAACAGAATGTAAGGATGTTCCAATTCTGCGGACATATTTTGTTGATTGTTGATAAAGTAAGGAGAAATATACCCACGATCAAATTGCATCCCTTCTACCACAGACAATTCGTTGTCCATGCCAGTGCCATCTTCAACGGTGATCACACCCTCTTTACCCACTTTTTCCATCGCATCAGCAATGATCTTACCAATATCTGCATCAGAATTAGCAGAAATAGCACCTACTTGGGCAATAGCTTTACCATCTTTGCAAGGCTTAGACATTTCATGCAATGTTTTAGTCATTGCATAGACTGCTTTGTCGATACCACGCTTCAAGTCCATTGGGTTCATACCAGCAGCAACTAATTTGTGCCCTTCCACCAGAATCGCACGCGCCAATACAGTCGCAGTAGTCGTACCATCTCCAGCAACATCAGAAGTTTTAGAAGCCACTTCTTTAACCATCTGTGCGCCCATATTTTTAAAGCGTTCTTCAAATTCAATTTCTTTCGCAACAGAAACACCATCTTTGGTAACAGTCGGCGCGCCATACGATTTTTCTAGTACAACGTTGCGTCCGCTCGGTCCCATGGTCACTTGTACAGCATTTGCCAGAGCATTCACACCGGCCATCATTTGTTGACGCGCTTCATCGCCAAAACGTAGATCTTTAGCCATTTGCATTTTCTCCCATTAGATCTTCAAAAATAAATTATTTTTCAACCACAGCCATGATGTCATCTTCTTTCATCACAACGAGTTCTTGATGATTAATTTTGACTTCCGTACCGCTATACTTACCGAACAATACCACGTCACCCACTTTGACCGCTAAAGCGCGCGTATCGCCATTATCTAATATTTTGCCAGTTCCAATTGCTACAACTTCACCACGCATTGGCTTTTCAGCTGCGCTATCTGGAATCACAATACCACCTGCTGAAGTACGTTCATCTTCTAAGCGACGAACAACGACTCGATCATGTAAAGGACGAATTTTAATACTCATACCTAAAGCCTCCTGATTTATTATGTCTCTCAATTTGAGTAGACGAATCATAGCAGATTATGTCTACACAAGCTTACTTCAGTGTTAATCACGCTGATGCAGCATATATTGGGATTATCCAATCCATTTTCAAGGGGCATGAATAAAATTTTATAGTTTATTTGTGTAACCCTGGTTAGAATCAAGATTATGTCATTTATTTGGGGTTTGGATGCGCTTGCGAATTGTTCTGTTGTGCCTTTTATGGTGTTTGCCCCTGTGGTCTTTCTCCGCGCCTTTACCTGACGATCAAGTCTTCCAGTTCAGTTTCAGTCAATTCGATGCCAATACTTTGAAGTTGGATTGGACCATCAAAGAGGGGTATTTTTTATATCGAGAACACATTTGGATTGAGAACTCGCAAAATAAATATTTACATATTGGCGTCATTTCTTTCCCGGATCCCGAAACCAAAGTCTCTAAACAAGGGAAAAACATGCTTGTTTATCGTGATAAATTAACCCTAGCAGTCCCGGTATTAGTGAATACTGGCGGGGAAGTCTCTATAACCGTGCATTACCAAGGTTGCTCCGATGCAGGATTCTGTTATCCTCCACAAAGGCGGGACATCCAACTCAGCTTCGACAAAGAGCATGAGCTGACTCAAGCCCATGCCGAGTTTGAGACAGAGCAAGCTTACGCTCCGGTCAATGCCCCGGCCCCCGTCGTCCCACACACACCCCGTAATCGCTCTAGCGCGGACGTCAAAACGTTGTTTCTCACCGCAAGCCCAGCATGGATACTCATCAGTTTTTTTGGATTTGGACTCCTACTTGCTTTTACGCCTTGTGTTTTACCTATGATCCCAGTGCTATCAAGTATCATCGTCGGTCATGGACATACGATCTCCACGCGCAAAGCCTTTCTTTTGTCATTAAGCTATGTACTCAGCATGTCGGTGACCTATGGGGTAATCGGGGCAATCATTGCCCTATTGGGCGCCAATTTACAGGTTGTACTCCAATCTCCTTGGGTTCTGGGAGCATTTAGTATGGTGTTTGTAGTCTTGGCGTTATCGATGTTCAACGTCTATGAATTTCGACTACCGACGGCATGGCAAGAACGTCTTGCAAAAGTGACCCGCAGTCATCAAGGCGGACATTACCTGAATGCAGCCATCATGGGCTCAATGTCGATTTTGATTCTATCGCCTTGCGTCACCCCTCCTCTGATTGGGGCTTTGAGTTATATCGCCGAAACGGGCTCTGCCTTATTAGGATTATTGGCCTTATTCTTCCTGGGATTGGGTATGGGCACGCCTCTGCTCTTGATTGGCGCATCCGCTGGCAAACTGCTGCCCAAAGCAGGACAATGGATGAATACCATTAAGTATATTTTTGGGATGCTCTTATTAGGTTTGGCCATCCATTTGCTAGAACGTTTGCTATCACCCATAGTCTGTATGCTACTGTGGTCAGCTTTGTTTATCAGTTGTGGACTAGGCTTAAAACCGTTTTATTCACCCCAAACCGGTAGGTCCGTTATCAAACAGGCCGTCGGAATCATGCTGATTATTTTCGGAGGATTTATTTTATATGGTGCCAGCGCCGGCCATACCAATCCTTGGCAACCTCTGCGCAATCGCTCATCAGTACCCGCTCAGGTGCCTAGCCCCAACAGAAAGGTGGTCACCTCTGTAGCGCAAGCCCAGCTAGTTTTGACCGAAGCATTGAGCACAGAGCAACCTGTGCTACTAGATTTTTATGCCACCTGGTGTGAGAGCTGTCAGCAAATTGAAAAAAACATCATGCAATCACCCGAATTGGCTGCTTATGCCGATCGGATTCTCATCGTCCAAGTGGATCTCTCGAAGAACAACGCAGATACCCAAGCCTTACTCAAATATTTCAATGTGATTGCACCCCCAACGTTCCTCTTTTATGACAGCGCAGGCAATGTGGACTCGGATTTACAATGGGTAGGTACTTTGGATTTGGATACTTTATTGGCACGAATCGACAAAGCAGTGGAGCCTGACTAACGCTCACAACAAAACAGCGCCACAACGGTCAGGGCGTGGCGCTGTTTCATACTACCTCTGACGCGCGCGGCTTAGCCACTATATTGTCTTTCTTGGTGTTGCTAAGCCATCTGGTCCTGTCCCATCATCGAGTATCTCTTTCAAAGTTTTTCTCGAAGCAGTAGTAGGGTCTGGGGTTTTACTAGCACGGGCTCGGCTTTGTTTGGCTGATTGCTCAGCAGCTAAACAAGCTTTTTCTTTATCAGCATGCGTCTTTACTTTGCCTGGGAGTGCAGTGGCCACAGGAGTAAGCTTAGCTAAGATTGCGCTAATTTGAGGAAGCAACTTTGTATTTGCATCCAAAACGGGAAGTGCAGGGTTGCTTGCATCAGCCATAACCGCATACTTAGGCAACTCCGTCAGAGTAAGACGGCCCTGCTCCACTTTATTATTACGAATCTTATCTTCAGCGCCAGTTATTGTTCGTAGACATTCTTCATCACGCGTTGCTTTGTTAACACCTCTTTTTACTGGAGTAGCTATTATTTGCCTTTGCTTCAATATGACTTGCTCAAGCTCTGCATTTTCCAAAGTTAAAACATCAATTTTTTGTAGTATCGGCACTTTAAGTTTTTCAAGCTCTGCAGCCAATTGTTTTTGATGTTCCGTAACAAGTTGTTGGGTAGAATCCATCTCAACTTTAGCGGCGTCCCTTTCTTGTCTAGGAATACTTAAATTCTTTTCCTTAAACATGGCTACTTGAGATAAAATTTTATCCCCAGAGGCATTCTTCGATTTCGTAGCGAGCTTATTTGCATCCTGCCAGGAATTGTACACACCTTGCACCAGTTTACACAAAGCAAATACACAGAACAATCCGAACACAACAGGCAAGACGTAAGCCGCTGCTAGTGCAGCCGCACCCACAATCGGTAAAGCGACACAAATACCTAAACCTATCACTGCCAAAGAAATATTGGTTTTATTTAATTCTGGTCTAAAATTTTTGCCCAATGAAGAGAAGAAATCGCGTGACCACTGAAAAGTTCGCTCTCTGGCATTGGCGTTTCTAATGTCTGCCAATAAACCAAAAACATAG
>JACCDN010219874.1_pt1 | contig 41143 bp, 44 predicted proteins | sample 7441691 | NCBI WGS metagenome assembly JACCDN01 (sample SAMN15323439, study PRJNA562643) | freshwater metagenome | isolation source: river surface water | place: USA:Blue River Watershed | collected 2017-08-16 | reverse complement strand
GGCCCTGGTGTAATAGCAGGTGAACCTGCATTAAAATTCCACTGATACGAAAAGTTAGTAGCACCATCCGCAGAAGAAGTACTATCTGTAAAAACAGCATTAGCATCATTTAAACAAACTTCTGGAATAATAAAACCTGGCTTAGGAAGTGTATGAATAAATACTGGATTTGAAAGTCTAAACGTATCACTCATACAACCTGTATTGGAGCCAACAATTAAACGAACGTCTTTGGTTCCAAAGCTTGTATAGTTTACAAGTTGATCAACATTTGTTGTACTAGTATATGCACCAGATCCATTATCGGTATTCCATATCCAATTTGTTATCGTACCCACTCCTATTGTTGAAGCGTCGGTGTATTTAATGGCCGCATTTAAACAAGTTATATTTGGTGCGGTAAATTTCGCAATAGGCTTATCGGTAATTGTTACTGGAACAATTGCTTCATCGGATGCACAACCAATATCGGATACTACTTTTAATTTAATGGAATAATTATTAGCAACTGCGTATTTGATAGGATTAATACTATTTGAAAAATTTACTAGATTGGTTCCATCTCCCAAATCCCATAACCATTTTACGGCAACTGTTGGAGGCGCTGTTATATATACAGAGTCTTGTAAACATCCCGCATGTGTTAATGTAAAGTTGGACGCAGGTTTATCATTTACTTTAACTGGAATATTTACTACTTGATCTGTACTACCACAACCATCAGGAGTTGTAGAAGTGGTATACATCTTAATGGTATCTCTTAAAGCTGCGGTATTAGATGCTGTAAATGAAAATGATTGTTTAGGGCTAAAATAATTAATGTTTTGACCATTAATAAAGATTGTACTATCGGGTGTAGGATTTGATGTTGGCCCTATTACAGCAGAAGGCGTAATGTTTTTTGCAGCAGAAAAATCCCATCTAACACTCGTAGGCATAAAATTTAACGGAACCGAAAATGATACAGGGGTATTGATACATGTTACTGCCGAATCAATTCGTCCATATGGATTTTGAAATGATGCTGTTTGAGAAAAGTCTTTTACGTTTGTTCCTGCGTTATATCCATAGGTTTCAGCATTCCCAAATCCATAGGCAATGGCATTGAATCCGGTATCAGAATATAAGTTATGATTCCCAGCATTCACTTTTAAAATGGCATATTTATAATTGGCGTCACCTGGGTGTGTTAAAAAATTGGCAGTTTGAGATACACCATCGAGTGTAAAACTATTTTCTCCTCCTTTTTTTAAAATCACATTAATGTAGCTCTGTAAAATATTATATTTGTTAGCAGAGTATAGCGTAATATTATTAATTGTTTGTTCGACAGGACTTAAATAAATCATTTCAGGGTCACCACCTGTACTTGAATTAGCAATAAAACCTAAATTTCCATCAACACCTTGCGTTGTACAATATTGAGCCACTAGTACTGGTATGTCAGCTTCAATAACATTAGGTATAGCAGGGTTTGTAGTTGCATTTACGCCATTATAATTTCCATTAAAAAATTCATAATAAAAACCATTGATAAGTCTTGTGCTTGGAATAATAGTTCCATTTAATTTAACTACTGTATTTGGATTGGTGACACAAACACGGTAGTAGTTATTAGGTTGAGATCCTGTTGGCGCTGTTAAATACTTCTTACCCCATGCAACTGCTGGTAATGATTGTGCAATTAAATTATCGGCACTTCCGTTACCAGTACTACCAATGCTCATTTTACCAGCGCCCGAAAAAACAGCAATTTTTTTACAACCCACAGACCCTGCTGTGCTAATGGATCTTACTTTGGAGCCTGTTAAATCTGTTCCTTTGGTACCACTTACCGTTCCAAAAACACTATAAACGTCTCCTTGATTTAGTGTAATGGGTATTGTAGTAGCAACACCTGGTGTTAGGCCATTAATATTTGCAGCTGAGGGTGTAATTTCAATAGTGGTATTGTCTTCGGTGGCAACTACAAAAAAGAATGAGTTGGCATCATTTGCATTGGATTGTTGTGTATAGTTTACAGAATAATATTCTTTGCCTAGTGTGTTTGTTGGAAATAGCAAGGTGGCACCTGAAATACTTGCATTATAGATATGCGCATAAGCAACAATGGGCACATCGGAAGTAATATGAATACCTCTTTTTAAAAGTCCTGTTACATTAATTCTAGAATCTTGTGCGCCTGATTTTGGTAAAGGATTGGATAGTGTTGTTTGATTAGCCGTAACAGTGTATGAAGCTGTATATCCAACAGCTGGAATTTCTACGGTAACTTTTGCATTTTTGTCGGAGGTAAAATACAAAATCATGTCTTGGGTTCCGCCATTTGCTGGATTGCCAGCCATATTTACGTGGTATCCATATCCCAACCAAAAATCATTGCCTTTGTTGGAATAATCTTGGCTATATACTCCACCAGTTGCGAGTATACATATTAAAAAAATAATTGTTTTAATCGGTCGCAAAATCATAAGGTAGTGCTTAGACAATTAATTAGGTCTAAAGTTTAATTTTTAGGAGATTAAATCTACAAAAATATAAGACGCAAAAACACTATAAACTGCTGTCTTTCAAATAAATATTAGAAGCAGGCCCCATACAAAAAAGCAGGTCTAGGATACTGGCATTGGGGACAAAATCAATTTTATCCATAAAAACCTGCGGATACACTTGATTTACAATATTTTGGGAAGGATAATTTGCATTAAATCTATCTCTAACATCAATAACGGTTGGGTCTAAATATGGAATCAGGTCATTTGTTTTTGAAATGTTAAAACCAATTTTAAGCACTTTTTCAAGCCAATTTAGTAGGCTCATATTTAGATCAACTAAATATTGATGTTTTATATGTAAAAGGTCATTTAAACTAGGTTCATAATATTCAAAAAATGGAGACCGCTTATAACATGAACTTATGGCTTTTATATGCTTGCTAGGCCAGTTTTGTTGATAGCTAATTTCAACGTTCTTCATTGTTTTTTTTTGATCTCTCCCATCTTGCAAAGGAACGGTAAGTAGTAGAGGCCCCTGCGCACTCACAATTTTAGTCCTATTGCGGTTGCCCATTTTTTTAAAGGGTTCATGAACATCTATTAATACATCATTTGCCTTCACCAACTGTTTGATATATTCTATAGATCCAAAATATTGAGATTCAATTCTAACTGGTTGCATGTATTAATTTTAACACTAAATATTAGTTCCCCTCAGCATTGCATTTATCTTTGTGCAAAATAATTCAATTGAAACGAAATTATCTATTTTATTGTGCCCTCCTCTTTGTTTTATTTAGTTGTTCTACTCCCCAAGGTTTCGAGTACAAAGGGCTTAATAACGTAAAGGTTAATAATGTTGGTTTTGAATACCTCGATCTATCCTTAAATCTTGTGTATTTCAATCCAAATAATTTTAAAGTAGATTTAAAAAAGGTGGACTGTGACGTATACATCGATAACCGTTACCTTGGCAAGTATGCGCTTGATACACTCATGCATATTCCTAAAAAACAAAACTTTGAACTACCCTCTCGTATGCGCGTAGCCATGGGTGGCGTATTTAAAAATGCCTTTTCACTACTCATGAATAAAGAGGTACTTATAAAAGTTAAAGGAAAAACTAAAATAGGAAAAGGGTCTATTTTTTTTGACGTTCCGTTCACTTACGAAACCAGACAAACCATTAGTTTATAGATAAGGTTTAACGTGGCAAGGCTTGTGTAACTGTGGCCCACCGCCCTCTGCAGCTCTTTTGCAGCTTGGCGGTAATTTTTTATAGGCTTCATCTAAAGCCTTTTCGTTGTCTGTATCAAAGCCAGCATTGTTAACTGCAGCCCGTACTTCGTCGGCACTGGTTCGATCGGGTAAAAACTGAATGCGTACTTCACCTTGTAATAAATTTATCTTCCATTGAACAATACCGCCTTCTGTATTTTCTTTTTCCTTGGTTAAGTATTTATCCAATACATCTTTGCACTCCCAACATTTTAAATTGTTGGATTTAAAAATAACCCATTCTGATTTTGCAGATTGAGCATTTACGAGGTAACAACTAATAATTAGTGATGCAAAAACAATAATTTTTTTCATGACAATATTTAACGGTACTATTTTCCTGTCCAAGTAGATGGACTGTTACGCCATTCTAATAATATACTTTCTTGTTCTTTTGTTACATAGCCTTTTTCTACGGCTAGTGAAATTAAAGAAGGGTAATTGGTTAAACACACAAATGGAACATTTGCAGCTGCAAATGCTTCAGATGCCTGAGCAAAATCGTAAGTGAAAATAGCAACCATTCCAACTACCTCTGCTCCTGCTGCACGTAAAACGTCTACTACTTGTAATGAACTTTTTCCAGTAGATATTAAATCCTCTATCACCAGCACTTTTTGGCCAGGTGTAAAAGCACCTTCAATTTGATTGCCTAAACCATGTTCTTTTGGTTTTGGTCTAACATAGATGTAAGGCAGTTTTAATTGATCCGCTGCCATGGCTCCCCATGGAATACCCGCCGTTGCTACACCTGCTAAAGTTGCTGCTTCTCCAAATTTTTCGAAGATAACATTACACATTTCGCTCTTAATAAAGTCTCTTACATATGGGAATGAAAGTACTTTTCTATTATCGCAATAGATAGGGCTTTTCCATCCGCTAGCCCAAGTAAATGGGTCGTTTGGACTTAATTTTACGGCTGCTACTTGTAGTAACTTTTCTGCAACGGCTATTTCGTTTGTCATGAAACAAAATTAGGGGCTATTTAATTATAAATTGTACTTACAATTCAAAAAATAGTAGACATTTGATGCACAATGGAACCAACAATTATTACTGCTGCTGGAGGACTCGTTCAAAACATCGATGGTGCTATTTTAATGATTTTTAGACGTGGATTTTGGGATTTGCCAAAAGGTAAGCTTGATGCTGGAGAGTTAATATCCGAATGCGCGGTAAGAGAAGTTAGGGAAGAAACTGGATTACAAACGCTAACGTTAGGGCCGTTTATATGCAAAACAACCCATGCCTACTTTGATACTTGGTTACAAAAAGATGTCATCAAGGAAACCCATTGGTTTGCAATGACTGCATCGGCCCTAAAGCCAGAACTGCTCATCCCGCAAACAGAAGAAGACATAGAAAAAATTGAGTGGGTTCCTGTTTTGGAACTGCCACCATACTTACATCAAACCTACCCTACAATTCGCAGTGTTTTTGATGCGTTTAACGGAGGTAGCCCAGAATCTTAAGCATAGATTGAGCGGTTTGCTCTTTAGCGTAAACCCATTCTATGAGTTTGCCACTTTTATCTCTTTCTACAATCACGTGTTTTGGAGAAGGAATTAAGCAGTGCTTGATACCCCCATAACCACTAATTTGATCTTGATAAGCACCTGTATGGAAAAATCCTACATAGAGTGGTTCTTTATTGGATTCTTGATCTTTAGGATCTTGGGTTTTTAACTTTGGCAAAAACACTTCGTTGATATGTTCTTCGGAGTCGTAATAATCATGACTGTCGCAAGTGATACCTCCAAGTACAACACGGTGGTATTCATTGTCCCACTTATTAACAGGAAGCATCAAAAACTTTTCTCCAATACCCCAAGTGTCAGGAAGTGTAGTAATAAAAGAAGAGTCAATCATATACCAACACTCTCTATCATTCTGATTTTTTTCTGCTAATACACTGTAAATATGTGCCATGCTTTCACCAACGGTATAGCTACCAAATTCGGTGTAAATATTAGGCATGGGTACTTTGGCTTTTTTACAAGCCTTTTTAATATTGCTCACAATTTCATTGATCATGAACTGATAATCATATTCAAACCCAAGCGAGTGTTTGATAGGGAATCCACCACCAATATTAATAGAGTCTAACTCTGGACAAATCTTTTTTAATTGACAATAAAGGTTGATGATTTTATTTAACTCTGACCAGTAATAAATATCATCTTTGATTCCTTTATTTAAAAAGATATGTAACATTTTTAATTGAAACTTATCTTCATTTCCTTCAATCTCATCTACATAAAATTCTAAAATATCTTTTGCACGGATGCCTAGTCTTGAAGTGTAAAAAGGAAAGTTAGGTTCTTCCTCCGCCGCAACTCTAATACCTACTCTAAAAGGTTGTTTAGCGCCACGTTTGTAGGCCATCAATTCCTCTTTGTTATCAAGTATCGGAATTACATTTTTAAACCCGGTATTGATAAGCTTGGTTATACGTGATGTGTAAGACTTTTGCTTGTAACCGTTACAAATAATGTAGGTGTCTTTATTTATTTTTCTGCGCTGATAAAGTCTATTGATAATTTCAATATCGTATGCGTATGAAGTTTCTAAATGAATATTATGTTTAAGCGCCTCTTCTACTACAAATGAAAAGTGCGAGCTTTTTGTACAATAGCAATAAAAATATTCACCCTCGTATTTATGCTTTTTAAAAGCAGCTTGAAACATATCTTTTGCCTTGTTAATTTGCATGCCAATTTTTGGTAGATATGTTAACTTTAAAGGCGTACCATGCTTTTCAATAATCTTTTTTAAATCAAGATCATTGAATTGTAAGTAACCATTGTCATTTACTTCAAAACCTGGTTGAGGGAAGTGAAAGGTTTGGTTTACGAGCGAGGTATAAGTATTGTTCATTTACGCGGTTGCTTTAAAATGGGTGAACGACAAACTTGAAATAATAGATATATAAACGAATAAAAAAACCGAACAGTATATATACTACTCGGTTTTTTTATATTATTTTTTACAGTAAGCTACCTTATTTAACTTGGTCAACTAAAGCCTTAAAGCTAGCTGGCTCGTTCATAGCAAGGTCTGCTAATACTTTACGGTTAAGTTCGATACCCTTAGTGCTTAATTTATTGATAAATTGGCTATAAGTAAGTCCTTCTTGTCTAACCGCTGCGTTGATACGTGCAATCCATAATTGACGGTATTCGCGCTTTTTAAGTTTACGACCTACATAAGAATAGGTTAAACCTTTTTCAACGATATTTTTGGCTACCGTATAAACGTTTTTACGTTTACCGTAGAACCCTTTTGCTTGCTTAAGAATTCTTTTTCTCCTAGCTCTAGATGCTACTGCATTTTTTGAACGTGGCATATTAATTTGTTTGAAAGCGCCTACCTAATTGGTAATTGCTGTTTGATAATGTTGTTTGTGAATGGTACTTCTATGAATTAACCTTTTAAACGTAATAAACGTAGAACGAAGTCTTTGTTTGTAGATCCTACTAAACCTTTTTTGTTTAGTGCTCTCTTACGCTTTTTAGATTTTTTGGTTAAAATGTGCCTTTTAAATGGCTTTTGGAAAGTAACTTCACCACTACCAGTGATTTTGAAACGCTTTTTAGCGCTTGAGTTTGTTTTTACCTTTGGCATGTTAATAATCTTGTTAAAGATTACACCCTACTGGCGGTCTTGCACAGGCGAGACACTTGTTGAGCCATTTGGGAAATTGGGATGCAAAATTATGGATAATCTCCTATTTGAGCAACTATTTCTTTTTACCTGTTTTAGGGGTAAAAATGGCAAACATACGTTTACCTTCTAGTTTAGGCATACTTTCTAGGGTACCAGCCTCCGCTAAACGCTCAGCAAACTTAAGAAGTAGTAATTGGCCTCTGTCCTGGAACATAATAGCTCTACCCTTAAATTGAACGTAAGCTTTAACCTTATTACCATCTTTTAGGAACTTTTCGGCATGTTTTGCCTTAAAGTCAAAGTCATGGTCATCGGTACTTGGCGTAAATCTAATTTCCTTGATTTCAGACTGCTTAGAGTTGGCTTTCATTTCCTTCTCTTTGCGCTTTTTCTCGTATAGGAATTTTTTATAATCTATTACCTTGCAAACCGGAGGATCAGCGGTTGGAGAGATTTCAACTAGGTCTAATTCTTGTTCTTGAGCAATTTTAAGTGCTTCCTGTGTAGAATACACGCCTACTTCAACGTTATCGCCTACTAAACGTACCTGAGGTACTCTAATTCTGTCGTTAATTCGGTGTTCTGGTTCTTGTTGTCTTTGGAACCTTGGGTTAAATCTTCCGCCGCCTCTTGGTGGTAATGCCATTAAAACTTGTTTTGTTAGTAATATTTTGAAGGATAAAGATATAGCTATTTGGGCTATTCGCCGGATTTACGTTCATGAATTTCCTGAATAATTGCATCGATAAATACCTGCGTGTCCTGCATACCTAAATCGCCCTTGCCTTGTCTACGCACCGAAAGCTTGTTTTCGAGTGTTTCTTTCTCTCCTACGACTAACATGTACGGAACGCGTTGTAATTCGGTATCTCTAATTTTTTTGCCAATTTTTTCAGACCTGTCATCTATCTCAACCCTTACTCCTGCTGCTTTTAGTTGTTTTTTAACGCCTTCGGCAAAGTCCATAAACTTGTCGGAAATGGGTAATATTTTTACCTGTAAAGGTGATAACCATACCGGGAATTTACCAGCATAGTGTTCAAGTAAGAATCCAATAAAACGCTCGTGGGTGCCTAGTGGCGCACGGTGAATAATAAGTGGAACTTCGGGCTGATTGTTTTGGTTAACGTAGCTTAATTTGAATTTATTACCAGAATTAAAGTCTACTTGGTTGGTGGCAAGGGTAAATTCTCTACCTATTGCACTCCAAATTTGAACATCAATTTTAGGGCCATAAAAGGCTGCTTCGTCCTGAACCTCGATGTATGGGATTTCAGATTCAATGAGTACCTGACGCACCATGGCTTCTGTTTCTTTCCACAATTCAGGTTCATTTACATATTTAGCCCCTAGTTTAGCAGGATCGTGTAAACTCAAACGCATCACGTATTTATCAATACCAAATATTTTAAAGTACTTGGTATACATGTCATTTACAGCTCTAAATTCGGCAGCAAATTGTTCTTTGTTACAATAAATGTGCGCATCGTTCATGTGTAAACAACGAACACGCATGAGTCCAAATAACTCACCACTTTGTTCGTACCTGTAACAGGTACCATATTCTGCAATACGAAATGGTAAGTCTTTGTAACTTTTTGGTTCTGCATCAAAAATTTTATGGTGATGCGGACAGTTCATTGCTTTCAAATAATACTTAGTACCATCCAGTTCCATTGGTGGAAACATACTATCTGCATAGTAAGGTAAGTGACCACTGGTTAAGTACATACTTTCTTTAGCAATATGCGGTGTTACCACGCGCTTATATCCTGCTATTTCTTCAGTTTCTTTTGCTAATTTTTCTAACTCTTCAATAATGATGGTGCCATTTGGTAACCATAAAGGAAGGCCTTGACCAACATCATCATCCATCGTAAAAATGCCTAGCTCTTTACCTAGTTTTCGATGGTCTCTTTTTTTAGCTTCTTCAAGCATTAATAAATATGCATCTAATTCCTTTTGATTCGGGAAAGTCACGCCATACAAGCGTGTTAGCATTTTATTTTTTTCATTACCCTTCCAATATGCACCCGCTATATTGGTTAGTTTAATGGCTTTAATAGCACCTGTATTTGGAATATGTGGCCCTCTACATAAGTCAGTAAAATTACCTTGCGAATAGAGTGTGATATTGCCATCTTGTAAACCCTCTAATAAATCTAATTTGTATGGATCATTACGCTCGGTAAAATAAGCGATGGCATCTGCTTTAGAAATTTCTTTTCTATTAAATGTATTGGCTGCTTTTGCAAGCTCATTCATTTTTCTTTCTATGGCAATTAAATCATCTTCTGTTAAATGACGATCACCTAAATCTATATCGTAATAAAATCCTTTGTCAAGTGCAGGCCCAACCCAAAATTTTACACCTGGATATAAAGCTTCTATCGCTTCTGCCATCAAGTGCGCAGATGAGTGCCAAAAAGTATTTTTTCCTGCGTCATCGTCCCAGGTTAATAATTGTAAAGTAGCATCTGAAGTAATGGGTCTAGTGCTATCCCAAACTTCGCCATTAACAGTGGCAGCCAATACTTTTCTGGCAAGTCCTTCACTAATCGATTTTGCAATGCCGTCGGCAGAAATACCTGCTTCATATTGCCTTACGGCTCCATCTGGAAATGTTATATTTATCATAGGTCTAACTTAACTATTTAACCCCTAATGGGTTACTCCTGCAAAAATAAAGGAAAGCGGTGAGTTTTCCGTTTTAACGCTTCTTTAGATTTTAATACTTTTGTAAGAGCTTACATTTGCGCCAATGAGATTGACTTTTACCCTAATTTCTTTATTGCTTTTAACCACAACCGGCCAGGCCCAAAAGCTTACGGGCATTTGGCGTGGTTATTTTAGTGCTGCGGCTGGCATTTTTAGAGATGATATTGGGGAGGAAATGTACAAATACGAGATTCAAATAGACCAGCAAACCGACAATAGTATTAAAGGGGTCACCTATTCCTATAAGTCTACAGTGTTTTATGGTAAATCTAGTATGCAAGGAATCTATACTGCAAGTAGTAAAAATTTACTCTTGAAGGAACTCAAATTATTAGCATTAAAAATAGGCGGTAATAGTGAACCCTGTTTGATGACCTGTTATTTGGACTATGTAAAAATTGGAAAATTAGAAGTGTTACAAGGCACTTTTATTTCTACGAATGCAAAAAATAAAAAAGATTGCGGTAGCGGAAAGGTATACCTGGAGCGGGTTCTAAAAAGTGATTTTGAATTAGAAGAATTTTTAGCGCATCCAAAACCAGCGGCTCCTGTAACACAGCAAAAGCCAATTGTAAAGCCATCCATAGCAGATTCTGAAAATATTAATAAAGATGCTGTTACAGAAAAATCAGCAAATAACAGTAAGCCATCTGCGCCTGATGTCAAAAAATCAATCGTTTCAAATATTGCGCCTAAAGTTCTTGTTCAAAGAGAAAACTTTTTAATTAAGCGAATCATTACTTCGGAATCAAATATTAAAGTAGAGCTTTTTGACAACGGAACCATTGATAATGACACCATTAGTTTGTACCATAACAACGAACAGGTAATCAAAAAAGGGAAGCTCAATTATCAACCACTTACCTATTCCTTTAATTGTGGTAACGAGCCTGTTAGCCATGAACTTATATTGGTTGCCGAAAATTTAGGGGAAATACCACCCAATACGGCCATTATGGTGGTGACCATTGGCAAAAAAAGGCAGGAGATATTTTTAACTTCTGACGAAAAAAAGAACGCCAAAATTATTATTGATTACAAACCCAATTAGTAAGATTATCTTATAAATTTTGGGGTTACCTTTGCGGCCACAAATACAATCTAGATATGCTTATTGGTTTACAAAATGTAACGTTCGAATTTGGTGCAAGGGTTATTGTAGAAGACGCTACATGGCATATTCAACCTGGAGATCGTATTGGATTAATTGGCTACAATGGAACAGGTAAGTCTACCCTACTTAAAGTATTGGTTGGTGAATACTCTCCTTCTAAAGGAACTGTAGAAAAAAGCAGGGATACCACTATTGGATATTTACACCAAGATTTATTAAGTTTTGATACCAGTGAAACAATTACAGAAGTGGCCCTTGGTGCTTTTGAACGCGTTAGAGCACTCGAAAAAGAAATTGAAGCACTTGGTATTGCACTCGAAAAAGATTCGGAAAACAACGACCTTCTTATTCAATACACAGACGCACTTCATGAACTCGATGTGTTAGATGGTTATAATATTCAGCACAAGGCCGAAGAGGTTTTACATGGACTTGGTTTTAGCAGTCAAGATATTAAAAGACCTTACAAAGAATTTAGTGGTGGTTGGCGTATGCGCGTGTTACTTGCTAAAATGATTTTGCAACAGCCCGATGTGCTGCTACTGGATGAGCCTACCAACCACTTAGACTTACCTTCTATTGAGTGGTTAGAAAAATATTTGTTGCATTATCAAGGTAGTGTTGTAATCGTGAGCCACGATAAGTTTTTCTTAAACCGAATGGTAAATAAGATTGTAGAAGTATACCAACAGTCTTTACATATTTACAGTGGTGATTATAATTATTATGAAACCGAAAAAGCGTTGCGTATAGAAATGCAACAAAAAGCTTTTGAAAATCAACAAGATTATATTCGTCAGCAAGAAAGATTTATTGAGCGCTTTAAAGCCAAGGCAAGTAAAGCGGCACAGGCACAAAGTATTCAAAAAAGACTCGATAAAATTGATAAGATAGACGATGTTCAGTTAGAGCGTCCTGACTTACGTATTAATTTTCAACTCGATAAAGTGCCTGGTAAAGTACTTGTTGATTTAAAAAATATTACCAAACAATTTGGCGATTTAACGATTGTAAATAATACCACTGCCGAAATTGAACGTGGTGATAAAATTGCGCTCATTGGCGCCAATGGTAAAGGTAAATCAACCATCCTGCGTATTGTAGGTGGTACCGAACAACATAGTGGTGAAAGAGTTTGGGGACATAACGTTGAAGAAAGTTTTTACGCACAGCACCAATTAGAAGCATTAACACTTACCAATACCATACTTGAAGAGATGCAACAATGCGGCAGTAAAAAAACCGATGTTGAATTACGAAGTATTTTAGGTGCGTTTTTATTTAGTGGTGATGATGTAGATAAAAAAATACGTGTATTAAGTGGTGGTGAAAAAGCAAGGGTGGCACTAGCCAAAACAATGGTGAGTAAGGCCAACTTTTTATTACTCGATGAACCTACCAACCACCTTGATATGCACTCGGTAGAATTACTGGCAGGTGCCCTTAACAAATACGAAGGCAGTTATATTTTAATTAGTCACGACCGTTATTTTATTTCCCAAACAGCCAATAAAATTTGGGAAATTGTAGATCATCAAATTAAGGAGTTTAAAGGTACTTATGCAGAGTGGGTAGAATGGAATGAACGTATGGCTGCCAAGCAAAAAGAAAATAAAGGATCTACTCCTATTGCGCCTGCAACAGCACCTGCTCCAAAGGTTCAAGTTCCTGAAACTAAAGCGCCAGCTCCTAATACGGCCATTGATAAAGATTTTCAAAAGGAATTGCAAAAGCAAAAAAAGAGACTTCAAACCTTAGAACTGGATATCAATAACACCAAAGTTCAAAAAGAAAATATTGAACAGGAACTAGGTAACCCAGACACTTATACCAATCCAGCTAAATTTGCAGCACTAGAGTCCGAATATAAAACAGTGCAACAAAAACTAGCCACACTCAACACAGAATATGAAACTGTTTTTGAAAAAGTGTTAGAAATGGAAGCGTAAGAAATGATTAGTTAGACAAAATATGTCTGCTAATAACAATTCTTTGAACCTCCGATGTGCCTTCGTAAATCTGTGTGATTTTAGCATCACGCATAAGTCGTTCTACATGGTATTCTTTTACAAAACCATAGCCACCGTGTACTTGCACAGCTTCTGTTGCTATCCACATAGCAGCTTCGCTTGCATAAACTTTTGCCATCGAAGATGAAAATCCATAATCTTTATGTTCATCTTTATCTGCGGCTGCTTTAAAGCAAAGTAGTCTTGCTGCTTCTACTTTGGTAGCCATATCTGCTAATTTAAACTGAATGGCTTGGTGGTGCATGATTTCTTTACCAAATGCTTTACGCTGTTTGCTATAGCCAAGCGCTAATTCGTAAGCACCACTTGCAATACCAAGCGCTTGAGCGGCAATACCAATACGGCCACCAGCAAGGGTTTTCATGGCAAACTTAAATCCAAATCCATCTTCTCCAATTCTATTTTCTTTGGGTACTTTAACATCGTTAAACATGATCGAGTGCGTGTCACTTCCTCTAATGCCTAACTTATTTTCTTTAGCACCAACCGTTACACCAGGGCTATTTTTTTCTACAATAAATGCATTGATACCTCTACTCCCTTTAGCTGGATCGGTTTGCGCAATTACTAAATATACAGAAGCGCTAGAACCATTGGTAATCCAGTTTTTGGTACCATTCAATAAATAATAATCTCCTTTGTCTTCGGCAGTTGTTTGTTGACTTGTTGCGTCACTTCCTGCTTCTGGTTCACTTAATAAAAAGGCGCCAATGTAGAGGTCATTGTCTTTAATCCCTTTGGCAAGTGGCGTTAAATATTTTTGTTTTTGTGCTTCCGTACCAAAAGCTTCTAGACCCCAACAAACAAGGCTATTGTTTACACTCATACACACACTAACACTCGCGTCAATTTTACTTATTTCTTCCATCGCCAAAACATAGCTGATAGTGTCCATGCCAGCTCCACCATAGGCCGGGCTCACCATCATGCCCATAAAGCCAAGTTCTGCCAATTGCATGATTTGTTCTTTAGGAAAGGATTGTTTTTCGTCCCTATCTATAACACCTGGTAAACAACTATTTTTTGCAAAATCACGGGCTGCAGCCTGTATCATTAGCTGCTCTTCAGTTAAATTAAAATCCATATTAGCTTCAATTGTTTAGCAAAAATAAGCTAACAATTGTTAGGATTTATGATTTTAGGCTATATTTTTAGAAATATTTGCGCTGTAAATTGGAGAGTACAAGGGTGTCTACCGCGTTTAAGCGTTTAGTGGTGTCTTGTAAAAAATGTCGCTTAAAGGATCTAACGGCTGCAGTGGTATCTTTTAAATCGTAACCAATAATTCGAAGTGCGATAAATGGGTTAAAATTTGCAGGAGCAGGCGGTAAAATGTCGTCATACCATAAACCAAAGCCAGCTTTTGACAACGTATTCCAAGGGAATCTAAAATTTGGATCATTTTTTCGTGTAGGTGCAATGTCACCATGTCCAATAAAGTTAGCCGTTGGAATCGTGTATTTCTGTTTGAGTCTATTTAGTAGTACGAGTAAACTATTGATTTGTAAACTATCAAAAGGTTCAAATCCGTTATTGTCAAGTTCGATACCTATAGAAGATGAATTGATGTCAATTAAATTTCCCCACTTGCTAATACCAGCATGTTGCGCACGCATATAATCGTTTAGCATTTGGTGTATGGTACCATCTTTACAAATCACATAATGCGCACTTACGGCAGTGCGAGGTATGGTAAATGTTTTAAGTGTTTCTTCACATGAATTTTGCGCCGTGTGGTGAATGATTACAAAATTAGGTTTGCGTAAACCAAAATTGGTAGTACCTACCCAATATGGCGGTTGTTTAACAGAGTCAGAAAAAATGCCTCCATTGTTATGTAAGGCCGCAATATCTGTGAGCGAATCTATTTGATGAGAATGTTTTTTATTGGTTGCTTTATACGGATTTCTAAAGCAAGCCGTAAAAATAAAAGGCAAACTTAATAGTGCCACAATGCCAACATAGATTGATTTTTTCATCGAAACAATTTTGAACATTAAACTAAGGGTTCTTGTTGAGACAAGCAATGAAAACTGCCTAACCCCCATATTATATCGGTAGAATCGATACCAATCACTTCCCTATTTTTATAGGCTTCAGCGATAATGCTAAGTGCTTTATCATCCATTGCAGATCTAAAAGTTGGTACAATTACAAATTTGTTAGAAATATAAAAATTAGCGTAAGAAGCCGGTAAACGCTGGTCTTCATAAATCACAGCTTCTGGCATGGGAAGCTCAATAATATTGAGTTGTTTGCCATTTAATAAACGCATTTTTTTAAGTTGCGCTAAATTGTCTTGCAGTATTGTGTAGTTTTCGTCGTTTGGATTTGATTCAACAACAGTAAGTACGGTGTCTTCATTTACAAACCTAATGGTATCATCTATATGTCCATCTGTATCGTCACCTACAATACCTTCTTCTACCCAAAGTACTTGGTTGGCACCATAGTAATCAAACAAATAATTTTCAATTTGATCTCTGTTTAAATGTTTGTTCCTGTTAGGATTTAATAGACAACTGGTGCTTGTTAAAATTGTACCCGTGCCATTAAATTCTACAGACCCACCTTCCATGATAATGCCTGGATGATAAACGGGTATATCAAAATGTTTCCCAATTAAAGTTGGTATCACATCGTCTAAATCGTAAGGCGGATATTTATTACCCCAAGCATTGTAATTCCAGTCAACAATTACTTTTTTTTGCTCGGCATTTGGGTTAATTAAAAATGCAGGGCCATGATCACGACACCAAGCATCATTGGTTGGATGCAAATAAAAACTTACTTGATCCATGTTTACGCCCGCTTTTACAAGATGTGCAGTTGCTGATGCTTGCATAGCTGCATCCACAACATTGATGCGCACTTTTTCTGATGCAGCAAGGTATTTTACAAACAAACTATAGTTTGGATATATCGCATCTATTTTTCCAGGCCAGCTCGCTTCTTTATGTGGCCAACTTAACCAAGTGGCTTCATGCATTTCAAACTCGGCAGGAAAATAATAACCTAAAGATTTGGGTGTATTCAAAACAAAAAATTTCTAGTCAATAAAACGTTTGGTGATATTTTCATAAGAATCTATGCGACGGTCTCTCATAAATGGCCAATGTGTACGGTATCTATCTGTAGCGTCTGTATCAATTTCTACTACTTCCGTTTCTTCGTTGTCATGTGAGCCTTTGTATAATAAAGTGCCAAATGGATTGCTTACAAATGAACCACCCCAAAATTTCATAGCGCCATTTTGTTCAAAGCCTACCCTGTTAACACTTACCACATGCACGCCATTTGCAACAGCATGACTGCGCTGAATGGTTTGCCAAGCATTGTACTGCTCTAAATTGGTTGCTTCATCTTGTGAAGTAGCCCAACCAATTGCGGTTGGGTAAAATAATATTTCGGCACCTTGTAATGCAGTAAGTCTGGCAGCTTCTGGATACCACTGATCCCAACAAATGAGTACGCCAATTTTAGCAAATTTGGTGTCAAATGTTTTGTATCCTAAATCTCCGGGAGTGAAATAAAATTTTTCGTAATAAGCCGGATCATCAGGGATATGCATTTTACGGTACATGCCTAAGTAAGCACCGTCTGCATCAATCACTGCAGTTGTGTTATGGTAAATACCTTGTGTTCTTTTTTCAAACAAAGAAGCAATCACTACTACATTTAGAGAGGCAGCTACTTGTCCTAAAGTTTCGGTGGTTGCACCCGGAATTTTTTCTGCTAATTTAAAATTTTCATAGTCTTCTACATCACAAAAGTATAGTGATGTAAATAATTCTTGAAGGCATACAATTTGTGCCCCTTTAGCTGCAGCATCTTTAATGCCTGCTATTGCTTTTTGCAGGTTTTCTTCTTTGCTTGCACTGCAAGACATTTGAACCAATCCCACTTTTACTTTTGACATAATAAAAATTTAAAAGATCGTTAAGTTGTATGTTTAATAATGGCATCAAAATTAGAAAAGCCAATAATTTTTTCGGTGATATATCCTTCGGCATAGCCTACTCCAATTCTTTTACCTAACATGAGCGCTCTTGCTTTTACGGTTTCTAAAAACTGCGGCGATGAAATATAGGTTTGCGGTTCTGAGGTATCTGCATTTGTAAATTGAGTTCCATAAGCAAGCACTGCTTCCATTTTTCTTTCCATGTAAGCCGTAATATCAATTACAAACGATGGTTGAATAAAACGGTCTTGGATATAATGAAAAGTATATGCAGGTCTCCAAGCATTTTGTGTAATGCCTTCATGGATGGTTTCAACTTTTCTTAGTCCACTTAAAAAGGCTGCATCAGAAACGAGCTTAGCACTACGACCATGATCTGGATGACGATCTTCTGGTGCATTCGCTAAAATAATTTCAGGCTGGTATTTTCTAATGAGGGTTATAATTTTTCTTTGATGTGCTTCATCGTTTACAAAAAAGCCATCTGCCATGTCAAGGTTTTCTCTAACATCAACGCCCATTATTTTAGCAGCCGCGGCAGCTTCCTTAGTTCTGGTGGTAGGTGTTCCTCTAGTTCCTAATTCTCCTCTAGTTAAATCTACGATGCCCACTTTTTTGCCTTGGTCGATGGCAGCCATAATGGTGCCGGCACAGCCAAGTTCAACATCATCAGGATGAACGCCAAAAGCTAAGATATCTAGTTTCATAGGTTTAGAATTAAGGCAAAGGTAAGGGTTGTAAAAAAGAAAAGCCGCTAGATAAACTAGCAGCTTTTAAAAACTTATGTAGAGAAGAATTACTTCTTCTTTTCGTAACGCTTTTTGAATTTGTCAATTCTACCAGCAGTATCAACAAGCATGTTTTTACCAGTGTAGAAAGGGTGAGATGTGTTTGAAATCTCCAATTTGATAACTGGATATTCGTTGCCATCATCAAATGTGATTATTTCTTTAGAAGCAGCTGTAGACTTACTTAAAAAGGTTGTACCGTTAGACATGTCTTTGAAAACAACGAAACGATAATTTTCTGGATGGATACCTTGTTTCATAATTATGGGTTTTAGGTGGTACGGATTTGGCCGTACACTTATTTTTAATGAGTTGCAAAATTAGGCTAGAATAGCTAAAATGCCAAATTTTATTAGCTTTTCATGTTGGTGTACTGTAATGGAATACCAAAGTTACCGCCATTTAAAAGCGCTATAACTTCCTGTAAATCATCGATTTTCTTGGCTGTAACCCTAATAATATCGTCCATAATGGCCGCTTGCACCTTTAAACCGCTGTCTTTGATGGCTTTTACCATCTTTTTGGCGTCTTCTTGCTTAAGTCCATTGGTTACGGGTACTTCCTTTTTAACCACTTTGCCACTTGGGTATGCGTCTTTAGAAAAGTCAAAAGCATTACCATCAATCCCTTGTTTAATGGCCCTGCCTATTAAAACATCAATGAGTTGCTTCATTTTCATGTCTGAATCCACTTCTAAAGAAACCACAAAGTCCTTTTTGTTGAGTTCTATAGAAACCGGAGAGTCTCTAAAGTCAAAGCGTCCAGCAATTTCTTTTTTTACCGTGTTAATGGCATTATCTAAGGTTTGTAAGTCTACCTTACTTGCTACGTCAAATGATGGCATATCGTATTATTTTGATTGTTTATTGAGGTTCCACTTGCCTGCTTTCCACCACAAAAATACACCCCCTAAAAATAAAACAAGGGCAATAATTTCGGCTTGTGTAGGTTGAAAAGGAAGGTCTACATATTTTGTATTCACTCTTATTTGTTCGATAGAAAAACGCTCGATCCCGTTAAACATAAGATACACCGCTGCTAACCTGCCCGCTACATGTATTCTTTTTCTCAAAAACCACAAAACGCCAAATAAAATGAGGCAGGCAATAACTTCATATAAAGCCGTTGGATAAACTGGCATTGGAAGTTGATTACAATAAGGCCCAACACAATCTTTGATTGGAACACCTTCACCAATTACGTTATGTGCATACACTGACGACCAAAGTCCGTCGGGCAACCAAGAAAAAGGATTGGGTTTGTTGTTTACAATACCCCAGTCACCATCGCCACTTACTTGACAACCTATTCGGCCCATGGCGTAGGCAAACATCATGGTGGTAGCCATAGCGTCTGCTAAGTGCACTACACCAATTTTGTGTTTACGCGCAAAGTAAATGATAGCAAAGGTTGCACAGATGAGACCACCATAAAATGTAAGCCCACTAAATGCAATTAAATTACCAATAGGATCTTTTACAAACTCACCCCAGTTTTCGAGGTTGTGAAATATTTTAGCGCCTAAAAATCCAAATATAGCTGCATACAATACAATATCACCTACTCTGTCGTGCGGCCAAACTCTAAATGTTTTTTCTTCGGGCTTTGGAAGTTTTACTTTGTTTTTTTCGTACCACTTTAACACTAAAAAAAATAGTCCCATTAAAATACCTACGGGTGCACTTCCATTTGTAGAGAGTATAAATGATTGCGGATCGTTAAGAGCTGATGGCACTACAAAAGCACCAATAATTTTATATCCAAAAATAAAGCCAAGTAAAAAATTGGTAAGCAGTTCTTGAATAGATGCCGGTGCACCTACGATCATTTTTTCTTCTTCAAAAACGAGTAAGCCTTCTTTTTCTTTTCTTTTTAACTCGGCAGTTAAAATACTAGCAGCCGAAATAAAAGCAATGGCTACAAAAAAGCCAAATGAATTGATCAGTTTAAGGCCGTTTATTTCTATTCCAAAAAGGTCTTGTACTGCGTAATATAAATTTGGATACATAGGCGTATTACGAGCTAGTTCTTAAAAGTGAAGGCTCCACTTACGTGGAGCCCTTACTTACTAACACATCTAAACAAAATTAAGATAAATTAATTGCAATGTTCATCAAAAATCGAGATCAAATGCTGGGCAATTACTTGCGCAGGACGACCTTCAATTTGATGTCTTTCTACAAGGTTTACAAGCACACCGTTTTTAAATAATGCGATGGCTGGAGATGATGGAGGGTAAGGCAACGAAAGTTTACGTACTTCATTAACGGCCTCTATATCAAAACCAGCAAAACTGGTGGTTAAACGATCAGGGCGGTTGGTGGCATTTTGAACGGCCATTAATACACCTGGACGGCAAGTGCCTGCTGCACAACCACATACCGAGTTAATCACTACTAGCGTGGTTCCTTCTTTACTAAGTGTTTCTGAAACTTCTGAGGCTGTAACCATTTCGTCAAAACCTGCGTCTGTTAATTCTGCCTTCATCGGAAGGACTATCTCTGCTGGATACATATTTGAATGTTTTAATAGTATTAAAACACAAAAATACAGCTAATTTGAAGGAATCTGTTGCTGAAATACGGAAATTAACGCTTTAATGATTTGATAACAGCGTCAGGTAAAAATGGAGACGCATCTCCCCCGTTTTTAAGGATGTCTCTAACAATTGTTGATGCCACTGATGTGTATTTGGGCTCTCCTGTTAAAAAGATGGTTTCTATGTGTTTGTCGAGGGTTCTGTTAGCGTCGGCTATTGTTTTTTCATATTCAAAATCACTCACGTATCTGATTCCTCTTAATATAAATTTAGCTCCAATTAAATTACAATAATTAACTGTAAGACCTTCATAACCAACACTTTCTACTTTTGGCTCATCTTTGTAGATTTCATTAAACCACTCCATTCTTTGCTCCGGACTAAACATAGGAGACTTAGAACTGTTGATACCAATACCTACATAAATTTTATCAAAAAGTGGAAGTGCACGGTTAATAATATCGATATGACCAAGGGTTACAGGGTCAAAAGTTCCAGGGAATAGGCAAATACGCATAATGTAAATTTAAGGCTTATTGGTCTCTATTGGCAAGTAAATATAAGACCGCCATTCTTACGGCAACCCCATTTTCTACCTGGTCTAAAATAATGGAATGTGGCCCATCGGCAACATCACTATCAAGTTCTACCCCTCTATTGATGGGCCCTGGGTGCATGATCACAATTTCTTTGTTGATACTTTCTAACATGGAGCGGCTAATACCGTAGGCTAGATTGTATTCACGAAGAGATGAAAATAAGGGTTGATTTTGACGCTCTAACTGAATACGGAGCACATTGGCTACATCGCACCAAGCTAGGGCTTTTTGTAAGTTGTATTCGACGCGAACGTTAAATGCTTCTTGGATATATTTTGGAATCAGGGTTGGCGGGCCAGCAATAGTAACTTCGGCACCCATTTTTTGTAGTAAATACATGTTACTCATAGCCACGCGGCTGTGCATGATATCGCCAACAATGGTTACTTTAAGCCCTTCAAGCTTACCAAACTTTTCTTGCATAGAAAAGGCGTCCAATAAAGCCTGGGTAGGATGCTCATTGATGCCATCACCCGCATTTACAATGGCTGCCGGTATATGTTGAGCTAAAAAGTGTGGGGCACCAGAGGCACTATGCCTCATCACCACCAAATCCACTTTCATGCTTAAAATATTATTTACGGTATCAAGTAGCGTTTCCCCTTTTGCTGCCGAAGAACTGCTGGCTGCAAAATTGAGGGTGTCTGCCGATAGTCTTCTTTCTGCTAGTTCAAAAGACATTCTGGTACGCGTTGAGTTCTCGTAAAATAAATTTACAATGGTAACATCGCGTAAAGAGGGTACTTTTTTTACTGGTCTTTGTAAAACTTCTTTGAACTGGGCTGCAGTAGTAAGAATTAATTGAATATCGTCTCGGTTGAGATCTTTAATACCAAGTAAGTGTTTGGTAGATAGTTTCATTAAAAAACAAAGCTAAAGTAAAAAAATGGAATGATAAAATGGATCTCTTATAATAATACAACTTCGTCTACCTGGTCACGCTCTTTCCAGCATACTTTTACCTTTTGGGTAATGATGGTGTCAATGGCTTTTCCGGCATAATCTGGCTGAATGGGTAATTCCCTACTAAAACGCCTATCAATGAGCACACACAAAGACACTTTAGAGGGCCTGCCAAAAGCTAATAAAGCGTCTAGGGCAGCCCTAATGGTACGACCGGTATATAAAACGTCGTCAATTAAAACCACTTTCTTGTTTTCGATACTAAAAGGTATATCTGTTTCATTGGCCAAATGAAGGCTCTTACGCACGTCGTCTCTGTAAAAAGTAATATCCAGTTTACCGTATTCTATTTGCCCCGGCGGTAATAGTTGCATGAGCTCATGCACGATGCGGTCACTTAAATAAATACCACGAGGTTGTAGCCCAATTAACACTGTGTCTGTTAATTGAAGGTTGTTTTCTAAAATTTGATGTGCCAGCCTTTTCACAGTTAATGCGAGCTGGGCTTCAGATAATATCGTTTTCAACCGTTTTTTTTATAAAATTAATTGGTTTAGGCCAAACAAAGTGCCGATAATTTGAAAACTAGTGCTTTAATTTGCCAAGATGTTCCAACTCACCCATTTATCCCTTACCCAGTTTCGCAATTACGCCCGTCGAGATTTTGTTTTTACGGAGCGCATTGTTGGAATTTGTGGTAAAAATGGAACGGGTAAAACAAACCTTTTAGATAGTATTTATTATTTGAGTCTCACCAAAAGCTACTTCTCACGCCCAGATGCTCAAAATGTTTTAAGGGGTACCGAGGGGTTAAGGGTTGAAGGCAATTATGATATTGCTGGTAAGCCACATAAAGTGGTATGTATCGTTAGGGAAAATAATAAAAAGGAACTTGCGGTAAACGACGAGCCATACAAAAAGTTTTCGGATCATATTGGCCGCTATCCTACTGTCATGATTGCCCCCGATGATATTGAACTTATGATTGGCCCAAGTGAAGCAAGAAGAAAATACCTTGATACTTTACTTTCTCAAATAGACGCTCTTTACTTGCAGCATTTAATTGCCTACAACAAAGTATTGCAACAACGAAATAGTGTATTTAAAGCTGCCGATCATGCACCCATTGACAGTACTTTACTGGAAGTGTTAAACAGTCAACTTGTAAGTAATGGGCAATATATTTTTGAAAAAAGAACCGAATTTCTAAAGGAATTTTTTCCATTAGTGGCTAAAGTTTACAAGCGCATTGCGGCCACCGATGATCATATTAATTTGGCTTATGAAAGTCCATTACAATCCATGCCCTTTGATGAACTACTAGCGCAAAATTTTCAAAAAGACTGCATTTTGCAACGAACCACAAAAGGCATACATAGAGATGACCTTGTTTTTACCATGGATCAAACGGCGTTTAAAAATGAAGCTTCTCAAGGGCAACGTAAAAGTTTACTTTTTGCACTCAAATTAGCCGAATGGGAAGTGCTAAAAACAAAAAATGGCTTCACCCCTATTTTATTATTAGATGATGTATTTGAAAAACTAGATGAAAGCCGTATGTATGAATTATTGCAATGGGTATGTACCGCTTCGGATGGGCAGGTTTTTATTTCGGATACACATCCACAAAGGCTTGAACAACAGCTACATGCAATTAATACACCTTTTCAAATGATTGAACTCTTACCTTTGTAGTATGTCTGAATATTCTATTGGCGAAGCACTTCATAAGTTTTTACAACGCAGTCATTTAAAAAATGGCGTGCGTGCTATTCAGATCGAAGAAATATGGGAAAAATTAATGGGTAAAACCATTGCGCAATACACAGACAAAATTCAAATTGTCAATCAAAAACTTTTTATCACTACAAGTGTTGGGCCTCTAAAAAATGAATTAACCTATCAAAAAAATCAAATCATTGAAAGGGTGAATGAGGCTTTTGGTGAAAAGATTATTTCAGAAGTTATTATTCAGTAAGTTTTACCCTAGGGTCTACCACTACGTATAAGATATCTGCTAGGATGTTTACGAGCATAAAAAAGGTAGCTGTTACAAGTACACTGCCCATAACTACTGGAAAGTCTAGTTTTTCTAGTGCATCCACCGTTACTTTTCCAATGCCTTTCCATCCAAAAATATATTCTACAAAAAAGGCTCCGGCTAATAATTCGGCAAACCATCCAGTTACGGCAGTAATAACAGGGTTTAAAGCATTGGGTAAAGCATGTACAAAATAGATGCGTGTATTAGATAAGCCTTTTGCTTTAGCTGTTCTTATATAATCTTGATCGAGCACATCTAACATGGAGCTTCTGGTAAGTTGTGTAATAATTGCCATAGGTCTTAAACCTAGTGTAAATGCTGGTAGGATTAGGTTTTTTAGTTCTAGTGTTTTACCTGCATACGGGTCGATATTAAATAAACTACCCGTCATTTGTAAGCCGGTATATTTTGTGAGTACAAATCCAAAGAAATAAGCAATAATAATACCCATAAAAAAGGAAGGTGCTGATATTCCAAGTACGCTACTGAATACGGCACTACTATCCAGCCAGGTATTTTTTTTAATGGCCGCTAACATGCCTAATAAAATACCAAATATTGTGGCTACAAACATGGCAGCAAATGCAAGGAGGAGTGTTCCTGGTATGGCTTCCATGAGAATTTCGCTCACTTGTTTTTTACTTTGATAGGATCTACGCAAATATGGGATCTTAAACCCAATTTGGTTTTCACCAATACTAAAAAAATAGCCTCTTAACTTTTTAGATTCAATATCCGATTCACTATGAAGTCCAATAGGCGACACATCATTTAAGTACAATAAAAACTGTTTGGATTTGGGCTGGTCTAATGCTAATTCTTTTTTGATATTGCTAATGGTGGTGCTATCACCACTCTGACCAAGCACCAAACGGGCAGGATCACCAAATCCTTGAAACAAAAAAAATACCACCACCACTACCCCCATTAATACGAGTAATCCATATCCTAATTTTTTAGTAATGAACCGGATCATTACTTGCTATTGAGTGTGGTAAATAATTGATCAATTGTTGGGGCTGCAACTTTTTCTACTATACGAGAGCCGTTCATTAGAAAGTAAGTTGGTGTAACACGTGCAGCCGTTTTAATAACGGTTGCGTCAGAAATTAAAATATTAATATTACCAAAAAGTTGTGCAGCTCTGTCGGCTTCTGGGGTAACTAAAATAACTTCAACATTTTGGGACTGTAATTTTTTATAAATTGATTGGAACTGATTTTTCCAGCTTTCCGCTCCTTTCATTTCTTTTGCAAATACAAGTACATAGGGTTTCTGATTTGCAAAAATGGCAGCTGTTGTATCTGATCCATGTACCGACTGTAAACTAAAATCTACAATTTTAGCGACTAATCCATTTCCTTTTTTAACAACAATGTCTTTACGATCAACGTACACATACGTGCTGTCAAAATCGGTTGGGAAATTGGCTTGATCAAAACGAACTTCTTTTCCGTTTTTGGTATAAATAAATTCGATAGACATACTGTCCGGAACGGCTCCAGCAGGAACTTTCATTTGCTCCACAATATCATTACCCTTTTTATACGGTAAACAATCTACTACCGGTAAGTATGTTAGTGCATACCACTGAAAAGCAGCGGTACCTAGGGTAACCGAATAAAGAACTATTTTTCCAAAAATGCCTTTGTTGCCTTTACCCGTATTGGTGGCTAATAATATAATAATCAGAACCCCTAGTATAATGTCTTTGGTAAATGACATGGCGGGTGTAAGTGGTAAGCAATCACCAAAACAACCACAGGTTTTAATTTTACCAGAAAATAGTGCAAAGCCTGTTAGGTAGGTAAAAAATAAAATGAGCATAAATAAAAGCCAAGTTATTTTTTTGGTTTGCCAGTTTACAATAATGGCAATACCAGCTAATACTTCTAGCACGTTCATGGCAAGCGAAGAAAATAAGCTTAATGGGTTTAAGAAATCAAAACCCCATACTTCAAAAAACTCCTGCATTTTATAGCTTAATCCGTGCGGATCATTGGCTTTAATAAGTCCAGAAAAGATAAACAACAATCCTACAAATACTCGAATGGGTGTGTTTAATTTTTTCATGCAGTTTTTTTTAGTGTTTGCCTTCGGAAATTAATATGAGTGCAAAAACAGAGTAATTTAAAATGTCTACGTAGTTAGCATCGATACCTTCACTAATGAGGGTTTTACCATCGTTGCCTAAAATTTGTTTGATGCGCATGAGCTTCATGAGTATCAAATCGGCAAAACTTTCTTGACTCATATCACGCCAAGCTTCTCCATAATCATGGTTTTTATCAAACATGGTTTGACGTGCAAAATCTACATATTGTAAATAGAGTTTTTCTACTTGATCTACAGGCAATTCCTCTACTTGAGGGTTGCCAAGTGCTAGTTGTATAAGACCTATAACCGCATAGTTTACAATGCCTTTAAATTCCGAATTGATGTCATCCCCTACTTTTTGGGTTTGCAAATCTTGAATGGTTCTTATGCGAAGTGCCTTAATAAATATTTGATCCACCACAGAAATGGTGCGTAACACGCGCCATGCAGTTCCGTAATCCTTGGTTTTTTTAATAAATATGTCTCTACAAGCTAAAATAGCCTCATCATATGCCTGATTGGTGTTGCTCATTTTATCGGTCTAATTTTGATCCTTTGGTAATATCTTTGAAGCGGATGCAATATAATTGAAACATCAGAATGTTGACACTAAATAGCCAAGGAAAAACCCTCAGTAGTTCAAAACCCCTTATAATGGGGATTTTAAATGTCACTCCAGATTCTTTTTACCAAAAGAGCAGGGTTATGGCTGTTTCCGAAGCTATCGACCAAGCAGGTAAAATGCTTGACGATGGTGCCTCCATTTTAGATATTGGTGGTCAAAGTACAAGACCCGGTGCTGAAGCTATTTTGGCTTCAGAGGAACTGGACAGAATTGGTGTTGTTATTGAAGCAGTAGTAAAACAGTTCCCAGATGTATTCATATCTGTAGATACCTACTTTAGTGAGGTAGCAAAACAAGTGGTTAAAATTGGTGCACATATTATTAATGATATCAGTGGCGGCCAATATGATACTCAAATGTTTAACACGATTGCGGCACTTAATGTGCCTTATGTAGTGATGCACGTCAATGAAAACAAAGACGAGATGCATAGCATAAAAACCGAGGCAAGCATCTTACCAGTTGTACAAGATTTTTTTACAAATACTATTGCCGCAGCACATAATGCTGGTATCCAACAACTCATATTAGATCCAGGTTTTGGTTTCAGTAAAACACCTGCACAAAATTTTGAACTTATTTCACATCTATCTTCATTGACAAGCTTTCAAAAGCCAATATTAATAGGTGTTTCAAGAAAATCTACGATTTATAAAACGCTTGGTATTACTGCCGCGGAAGCACTCAACGGATCAACAGTTTTACATACTGCTGCTATTTTACATGGAGCATCTATACTTAGGGTGCACGATGTTAAAGAAGCAAATGAAGTGGTAACACTTTGTAGTTATTTGCAATAAAAAAAGCCCCAACATTTCTGTTGAGGCTTTTACAATATCTAAAATAAATTATTGACCCGGTGCACCTGGCATACCTGCTCCTGGAGCTGGTGGCGGTGGTGGAGGCGCTAATTTTACGTCAACGATTTCTACGTCGAAACATAAGTTTGCAAATGGAGAAATAACTGGAGGACGACCTTGTGGGCCATAAGCTAAAAATGAAGGAACGATGATACGTCCTTTTCCACCTTTAGCAAAGAAAGTTAAACCTTCTTCCCAACCTGGAATAACACCATGTTGACCAATAACAACATCCATAGGTGCGTTGTTTGGAGCTGGCTTACCCATATTAGCGTCAAATTCTTTTCCGTCTTTATCGGCAAAATAACCTCTATACATTACTGATACTTGATAGCCAGAATCAGCCTTTTGGCCTACACCAGCGTTCGCTACTTCTACAAGTGCTCCGCTTTTTGTTGAAACGGTTTTGATATTCTTGCTTTCAGCATATTTTTTTACTTCAGCAATTTCTCTACCTTTTTCGTTTTCAACTTCTTTTTCATAATCGGCTTTAACTACATCTTCTTTAGCAAATGCAGCAATAACTTCTAATTTACCGTTGATAAAATCGCCAGTTTTAAATACTTCATTGAATTCAATCATACCCATTTTTTTGAGTGAATCAATGCTTAAAGAAAACTCCATTTTATCACCAGGTGCACACTTGGTAATCACTTCTGTAAAAGTGTATTTGCCAAGTCTAGCTGTATCTAAATAAAAATACATCGGGATATGACCATATGATGTATTCAATACAGTGTCTTTAGATTTTAATTTGTACTCGATGTTTAACTTTACAAACTGTCCGTGTTTTAAAAGTTCTTTACTGCTGCCTTTTGTGATTTTGTAAGGCATACCTGATGGTGATTTTTGGAACTGATTACAGCTCGCAAAAATTACGATCGCTGCTACTAGCGATAGTGTTGATTTGATCATTTTCATTGTAGTTGATTATAATAGTCTTTTAAGACCTCTTTAAAAGTATGTAAAGTTGTTTCAATATTTTCATCACTTCTCCCTCCTGCTGCATTCACATGCCCTCCTCCTTCAAAATGTTTTCTTGCAAAAGCATTCACATCAAAAGCGCCCTTGCTTCTAAAACTCCACTTACGTTCTTCGTCTCTATCAATCACAATGGCGCCTAGTTTCATGCCTTTAATACCCAATAAATAATTCACCAAACCCTCTGTATCACCGGTTTTAATGTCAAAGCGTTGTAAATCCTGCTTTGTGATATGCATAATAGCAGTATTGCATTCGTACAATACTTCCATTCGATTAAGTAAAGCATAGCCAATAAACCTTAGTCTATTTTCCAATGAATTATCAAAGATATGACTGTGCACCACTGTGTGGTCGAGTCCTAAATCTTTTAAATGAGCAATCATGCGGTGCACAGATGCTGTAGTGGCAGGAAATCTAAAAGATCCGGTATCTGTCATCAAGCCTGTATATAAACATGTAGCTACATCAAGAGAAATATGTGCTCCGTTTTCAGAAGCCATAATCATATCATACACCATTTCACAGGTCGAACTTTTGCTGGTATCGCTCACGCCATATGCAAACATTTCTGTTTGTGGTTGTTGGTGATGATCAATTAAAATTCTTGCTCCTTTTGCATTTGCAAGCGGCGCTTCCATGTTTTTGGTTCTGCTTAGGGTATTAAAATCGAGGCAAAAAAGATAGTCGGCATCATTTATAAGTGCCAATGCAGCATCCTTCTTTTTTTCAAAATCAATAACCGTACTAATACCTGGCATCCAATCTAAAAAATCGGCCCAGTTGGTAGGAGAAATTACAACAGCATCATGACCAAGCGCCTTTAAATAATGATATAAACCAAGTGTCGATCCCATGGCATCGCCATCCGGCTTCTGGTGCATGGTTATAATAACCTTGCTTGGCTTTGTTAATAAAGGGAAAAACTGGTCAATGGGTTGCATATTCTGGCAAAAATGCAGCTAATACGTTGTTTTGTCAAATCAATTTAGTGGTGTTTAACAAAAATTAACGTGAATTAGTATTTTAAAGGTTAGATTATTTGTAATTTTGCCCCCGAATTATACATAAAACTATGAGTAACAGAACATTTACGATGATTAAGCCTGACGCAACCAGTAAAGGTTATACAGGCGCTATTTTAGACCAAATTATCAAAGCTGGTTTTACCGTTAAAGCTATGAAATGGACTAAATTAACAACTGAACAAGCCGGTTTATTCTATGATATCCATAGAGAAAGACCATTTTTTGGTGAATTGGTTGAATTTATGAGTAGTGGCCCAATTGTTGCGGCAATATTAGAAAAAGACAATGCTGTAGAAGATTTCAGAAAGCTTATTGGAGCTACTAACCCAGCACAAGCCGAAGAAGGTACGATTCGTAAGAATTTTGCTGCTTCTATTGGTGAAAATGCGGTTCACGGTAGTGATAGCAATGAAAATGCAGTAATTGAAGGTGATTTCTTCTTTTCTAAACTAGAAAGATTCTAACTTTTACTAGTAGCAATAAAAAAAGGTCATTCTTCCAAGAGTGACCTTTTTTATGGTCGGGATGACAAGATTTGAACTTGCGACCCCACGCCCCCCAGACGTGTGCGCTACCGGACTGCGCTACATCCCGGAAAAGAGTATAAAACTCCCTTAAAACGCTGCAAATATAGGTTCAAAGACAAAAAATCAGGTTATATTGCATAAAATTTCCAATCAGCCCATGAAGATCCTCCTCAGGCAAGTTACGATCGCCGATCCTCAATCAAAACACAATGGTTTAACGAAGGATATTTTAATTGAGGATGGCATCATTGTTTCTATCGAATCTGACATTTCTCAACAAGTAGATCAAACCATTGAATGTAAAGATGCTTTTGTTTCTGCTGGATGGGTAGATGTATTTTCAAATTTTTGTGACCCAGGTTTCGAGTACAAAGAAACTTTACAATCAGGTATTGCGGCTGCAGCAGCAGGTGGTTATACCAGGGTACTTGTAATGGGTGATACAAAACCAGTAACCGATAATAAAGCACAGGTTGCCTATATACACGCAGCTGGGAATCATGCTAATGTTACGCTTCATCCTATTGGAGCCATTACTAAAAAAATGGAAGGGCAATCACTTGCAGAAATGTATGATATGCGCGCATCAAGTGCTGTTGCATTTTCTGATGGCATGCATCCTGTTCAATCTCCAGGGGTATTTTTAAAGGCACTTCAATATGTAAAAGCTTTTGATGGTATTTTAATTCAGATACCTATCGATAAAACAATTGCTGCCAACGGTCTCATGCATGAAGGCATTGTTTCAACACAAATGGGACTTCCAGGTTTACCAGCTGTTGCCGAAGAATTAATGGTAAAAAGAGACATCGATTTATTAAGATATACAGGTTCTAAACTTCATATAACGGGCGTTTCATCTGCTACTACCATCGAACTTATTAGGGCTGCTAAAAAAGAAGGATTAGCTATTAGTTGCAGCGTTACACCAACGCATCTTTTTTACTGCGACGAAGACATGACAACCTACAATACCAATTTAAAAGTAATTCCTCCGGTTAGAACAAAAGCTGACAGAGATGCACTAAGGGCTGCAGTTGTGGATGGAACAATCGATTGTATTGCTTCTCATCACGCTCCTCAAGACTGGGATCATAAAGTTTGTGAGTTTGAATATGCCGAGTTTGGTAATATAGGACTACAAACTACCTATGCTGCACTTGAACAAACGGTTCCAGGTTTACAACCAACACAAATTTCAAATTTATTAAGTGGTCATGCAAGGCAAATATTTGGTCTTCCAATTGTTTGTATAGAAATAGGTCAAGCTGCAGAGTTAACTATATTTAACAGAACAGGTACCACTACCCTAACCAATCAAAATAATAAAAGCAAGTCTAGCAATTCTGCTTTTATGAACCAGCCACTTAACGGAAGTATAGTTGCAACGGTTCACAACAATCAATTATCGAAATAATATTTATCTCAAATAATTTTAATCACTACACATGGACAATAACAATATCAAACAAGGTGTAACATATGGTGTTATCGGAGGTCTTATTTTTTTAGTACTTTCATTTGGTTTATGGGCTGTAGGCTCTGTAGAAAATTATGTTGCAGTTACAGGGGTAACCACTTTTATTCCTTACCTCTTTATTATTTTACTGGTAGTAGGTTTCAAACTAAGAAAAGACAATGGAGGTCTATATTCTTTTAAAGAAGCGTTACAATTTTCATTTGCTGCCTATGTTGTTTTTGCAATTATTGAAGCAGTTGGCAACTATACATTGTTTGCGATTGTTGACCCAGATATGACAGCTAAAGTGTTAGAAATTAGTGTTACCAAAACACTACAAATGATGGAAAAATTTGGTGCTTCTGAGGCTCAAATTGATGAGGCTGTTAAGCGTATTCAAGCAGAACCTAAAGTAACTTCATTTAAGCAGGTGTTTTTAGGCCTTGGCATGTCACTCGTTTTTAATTTTATTAAAGCGTTGATACTTTCTGTTATTGTAAAGAAAAACGAAGAAGTACCTGAGCAAATTTAATCTCATGCAAGTATCTGTAGTTATACCACTTTTTAATGAAGATGAATCCCTACCCGAATTGTGTAGTTGGATTACGCGTGTGATGAATCAAGAACAATTATCGTATGAGGTGATCCTTATAGATGATGGTAGTACGGATAATAGCTGGGAAGTTATAACTAAAATTAGTGCAGATAACAATGCATTTAAAGGCATACAATTTCAACGTAATTACGGCAAGTCTGCAGCATTAAACGAAGGGTTTAAAGCTGCTCAAGGCGAAGTGGTGATTACCATGGATGCCGACATGCAAGATTCTCCAGATGAAATTCCTGCATTACGTGACATGATCCTTAATGGTGGATTTGATATCGTTAGTGGCTGGAAGAAAAAAAGATTTGACAATACACTCACTAAAAATATTCCTTCAAAATTATTTAATGCCGTTGCCCGTAAAAGTTCTGGCATTCAACTCAACGATTTTAATTGTGGCCTTAAAGCGTATAAAAACAAAGTAGTAAAGAGTATTGAAGTATACGGTGAAATGCACCGATATATACCTATTTTGGCTAAAGGAAGTGGGTATAAAAAAATTGGCGAAAAAGTTGTCGAACACCGTGCTAGAAAATACGGGGTTACCAAATTTGGATGGCAACGTTTTGTTAATGGATTTTTAGATTTAGCCACAATTTTGTTTTTAAATAAATTTGGCAAACGCCCAATGCAGTTTTTTGGCTTATTGGGTACTTTGTTTTTTTTAATAGGCTTTAGCGCTAGTATTTATTTAGTACTTGCAAAATTTGCAAGCCAAGATTTTTCTTTAACCAATCGACCTGCATTTTATATTGCACTTACTACCATGGTAATTGGTATGCAGCTTTTTTTGACAGGATTTGTTGCAGAATTAGTGGCACGTAATGCTACAGAACGAAACGTATATTTAATTGCATCAAAGATTGGCTTAGATTCATAGTTCATAATTTATTGTTATGAAAAAAAAGGTAGTTATTATCGGTTCCGCTTGGCCATTAAGAGGCGGAGGTATTGCTACTTTTAATGAGCGGTTAGCCAAACAATTTATGGATGAAGGTCATGAAGTGATCATCTATACTTTCTCCTTACAATATCCTTCCTTTTTATTTCCTGGTAAAAGTCAATATGCAACAGAACCTAAACCCCTTCATTTAACAATTAAAGCGGTTGTCAATTCTGTAAATCCATTTAATTGGGTGCGTATTGGAAATGAAATTGCTAAACTGGCTCCTGACCTAGTTGTGGTTAGATACTGGATTCCATTTATGGGGCCTTGCCTTGGTACGATTGCTTCTATTATCAGAAAAAATAAAACATCTAAAGTGGTATGCATTGCAGACAATGTGGTTCCACATGAGAAACGCCCATTAGATACTTTGTTTACTAAATATTTTGTGGGTCAAATAGATGCATTTGTTACGCTTAGCCAAAAGGTTCAAAAAGATCTTACCTTCTTTACACAAAAACCATCTGCTACTGTGGTGCATCCACTCTACGATAATTTTGGAGAATCCATTTCAAAATTAGACGCTAGAAAAAAATTAGATCTTGACGCTTTTGATCCCATTATTTTATTTTTTGGTTTTGTACGTGCTTATAAAGGGCTAGACCTTTTATTAAAGGCGCTTGGTTATTTAAAAAAGCAAGGCAAAATTATACCTACCCTGGTTATTGCTGGAGAGTTTTACGATAAAAAAGAACCTTATCTACAAATAATAACAGAGGAGGATTTAATCAATGACGTCATTGTAAAAAGTGATTTTATTGCTGATAGTGATGTTCGAAATTATTTTTGCGCCACCGACTTTGTAATTCAACCCTATAAGCATGCAACACAATCTGGAATTACACCTCTTTGTTTTCATTTTAATAAACCCATGCTCGTAACCAATGTTGGCGCTCTAGCTGTCATGGTTCCAAATAATATGGTGGGTGTTGTAACCGAGCCAGATTATATATCTATTGCGCATGGGATTGAAAAACTATATGCTTTAGGTGAACCACATTTTATACCAGCCATTGAAATTGAAAAGAAAAAATACAATTGGAATTTACTCACCGATCAAATTTGGGACTTAATTAAATAATACGATGTCAACACAAAAAATACAATCCATCATTGAAAGCTCTATTGCTGTAAAACAACAATATGTTGCTGATCCTGCTTTCCTTCAAAAAATCAATGAAGCTGTAACCCTTGTGGCTAATGCATTTAAAGATGGCTATAAAGTACAGTTTTGTGGTAATGGTGGTAGTGCTGCCGATGCACAACATTTAGCCGCTGAGTTTTCGGGACGATTTTACAAAAACCGAAAAGCGCTTCCCTCCGATGCACTACACTGCAATACTTCCTATTTAACCGCTGTTGCCAATGATTATAGTTACGATGATATATACAGCAGATTGGTGGAAGGAACCATGTATAAAGGCGATGTACTTATTGGTATTAGTACTTCTGGAAACTCCGGAAATATTGTTAAAGCCTTTGAAATGGCAAAGTCTATGGGTATTGTAACCATTGGCTTTACGGGTGCAGCTGGTGGCAAAATGAGTGAATTGTCGGATGTTCTTATTAATGTGCCATCCACAGATACGCCTAGAATCCAAGAGAGCCATATTTTAATAGGTCATATTATTTGTGAACTGGTAGAAGCCCAACTATTTGCCTAATGGATATTTTAGATACTATTGATCCTTCTTGGACACTGTTTTTAGATCGTGACGGGGTTTTAAATCACGAAAAACACTTAGATTATATCAGAAATGTGTCTGAGTTAAAACTCTATGATGGTGTTGTAGATGCCATGCGTATTTTTGCCACTTTGTTTGCAAGAATTGTGATTGTAACCAACCAAAAAGGTATTGGTAAAGGACTTATGACAGCTCAAGACTTAGATGCTATACATGGTTCTTTACAATTACAAATTCAACTGGGTGGAGGCCACATCGATGCTATATATTATTGTGCTGATATGGCCGATGATTCGCCTAATCGTAAACCACAATGCGGTATGGCTTATCAAGCACAAGAAACTTTTCCGGAAATTGATTTTTCAAAGAGTTTGATGGTGGGTAATCGTCTAAGCGATATGGGCTTTGCACGTAATGCTGGTATGTATAGTGTGTTTTTAGCCACCACACATCCAGAAATAGAATTTCCACACCCAAATATAGATTTTAGATTTAATTCCTTAATTGAATTTGCAAACGCACTATAATAACAACAATGAAAAAAATACTTATTGTGTTCCTTTTTATTTGTAATCAATTAGCTGCGCAAGACATTGCACAATTAGAGGAGCAAATTAAAAAAACAGCCTATCAAATTGTGAATGGAGAGACCTATATAGAAAGGGTTACAGCTGATAGTACTTTTACCAAAGGGCTTGTAAGGGCACTAAAAACGCCTTATTCATTTAAACATTCATTTGATTCTTTAATAACCGTATCTACCCTATTTTCTCCAGATAGTACTTTTAAAATATTTACTTGGCAGTTACTATTAGAAGATGAAAAAAGCTATCGTCAAAAAGGTGCGATTCAAATGCAAACTAAAGATGGAAGTTTGCAACTTATTCCTTTATTTGATTGTTCGGAATTTACAGATGCACCCAATGATTCTGTAAGAGATGCTAAACACTGGATTGGTGCGATTTATTATAAAATCATTCCTAAAAAATACAATAACAAAACCTATTATACATTGTTAGGATTAGACGGTAACAATGCGGTTACGCACAAAAAGTGGATGGAGGTACTATATTTTGACGCAGACAACAAGCCCGTTTTTGGTGGTAACTATTTCGTGTACAATAACGATGACTTCAAACCTAAACAACCCACATCAAGGTTTGTTTTGGAATATAAAAAGGAATCGATTGTTAAAATGAATTATGACCCTGAACTTGACCTAATCATATTTGCTACGCTAATTAGTGAAGAAAATATTCCTCAAAAAAAGGAGACGCTAGTCCCTTATGGAACCTACGAAGGATTTAAATGGGATAAAGGCAAATGGGTACATCTTCCTCGTATTAAAGAATTAGATCCTGATCCGCGCGTTAACCCAGATCAGACCCTTAAAAAAAAGAATTAGTCGAGCTTAAGAACCGCTAAAAATGCTTCTTGTGGAACTTCTACGTTTCCAATTTGACGCATACGCTTTTTACCTTCTTTTTGCTTTTCTAGTAATTTACGTTTACGGCTAATATCACCACCATAACATTTTGCTGTAACGTCTTTACGCATTGCACTAATGTTTTCTCTGGCAATTACTTTAGCCCCAATTGCAGCTTGAATGGCAATTTGGAATTGTTGTTTAGGTAATAGTTCCTTTAATTTCTCACATAGTTTTCTACCAAAATCGGTGGCTCTACTTCTATGAATTAATGCACTAAGCGCATCCACTTTTTCATTGTTTAATAAAATATCCATTTTAACAATGTCAGCATCACGATAGCCAATTGGGTTATAATCAAAAGAAGCATACCCTCTTGTGGAGCTCTTTAATTTGTCATAGAAATCAAATACGATTTCCGTTAATGGCATTTCAAAAACAAGTTCTACACGTGTAGGTGTCAAATAGCTTTGGTTAATAAGCATACCTCTTTTGCCTAAGCAAAGTGTCATGATATTACCAATATAATCAGGAAGTGTAATAATTTGAGCTCGGATAAATGGTTCTTCGATACGATCAATTTTAACAGGATCCGGCATTTCTGTAGGATTGTTAACCATGATTTTTTCGTTACGGGTGGTATAGGCTATAAAACCTACGTTGGGAACCGTTGTAATAACTGTTTGGTTAAACTCACGTTCTAGGCGCTCTTGGATAATTTCCATGTGTAAGAGACCTAAAAATCCACATCTAAAACCAAAACCTAATGCTTGAGAAGTTTCTAGTTCAAAAGTTAAAGAAGCATCATTTAATTGAAGCTTATCCATACAATCACGGAGTTCTTCAAATTCATCGGTATTAACAGGGAAAATACCAGCAAATACCATTGGTTTTACTTCTTCAAAACCATTGATCATTTGTCCAGGATTGTTTGCAAGGGTTATGGTGTCTCCCACTTTAACCTCTTTAGCATTTTTGATACCTGTAATAATATATCCAACGTCTCCAGCCCTTACTTCAGACTTAGGCGTCATGTTTAATTTAAGTACACCCACTTCATCGGCAAAATAGTCATTACCAGAAGCAACAAATTGAATTTTATCCCCTTTTTTGAGTACACCATTCATGATGCGGTAATAAACGATAATCCCTCTAAAACTATTAAATACGCTATCAAAAATGAGTGCTTGAAGGGGTGCTTCAGGATCACCGGTTGGCGCAGGAATACGTTCAACAATGGCCATTAAAATTTCTTCAATACCAATGCCAGATTTTCCACTAGCTAATAAAATATCTTCAGGCTTGCATCCAATTAAATCAACAATTTGATCCGTTACTTCCGGAATTTTAGCGCCATCCATATCAATTTTATTAATGACTGGGATGATTTCTAAATTGTTGTCTATAGCTAAATATAAATTTGAGATGGTTTGCGCCTGAATACCCTGAGAAGCATCTACTAATAACAAAGCGCCTTCGCAAGCGGCTAGTGCCCTACTTACTTCATAACTAAAATCTACGTGACCCGGTGTGTCAATAAGGTTTAAAATATATTCAACACCTTTATACATGTAACTCACCTGAATGGCATGACTTTTAATAGTAATACCTTTTTCACGTTCCAAGTCCATGTCATCCAAAACCTGGTTCATCATGTCACGCTCACCAATGGTTTTGGTATGTTCCAATAAACGGTCGGCCAGGGTTGATTTACCATGGTCAATATGTGCAATAATGCAAAAATTACGTATTTGCTTCATAAGGGCGCGAAGATAAGCTTAAAACTACTTTTTAAGCGCATTAATAATGGCTACAAATTCGTCTGCAATAAGTGAGGCACCACCTACTAAACCACCATCTACGTCTGGTTGTCCAAAGATTTCTACCGCATTTGCACTTTTAACACTTCCACCGTATAAAATTGAGATTGAATCAGCTACAGCAGCTCCGTAGTTGCTAGCAATATGACTTCTGATAAAAGCATGCATTTCTTGGGCTTGATCGCTACTTGCAGTTTTACCAGTACCAATTGCCCAAATGGGTTCGTAAGCGATAACAACTTGCTTAATAGCAGTTTCAGACAAATGAAATAATGATTCAGTTAACTGTTTAGCCACATATTCATTTTGTGTACCCGCTTCTCTAATCGCTAATGGTTCACCACAACAAAATATAGGGGTTGTTTTATTTTCTAAACAAATGTTTACTTTTTGAGCTAACAATTCGTTGCTTTCATTAAAATATTCTCTTCTTTCTGAGTGTCCAATTACAACATACTTAACACATAAACTTTGAAGCATATGTACAGATACTTCACCGGTATATGCACCTGATACTTTTTCGGAACAGTTTTGAGCAGCAATATATACATTTGTTTTGGCACCCATTTTAGCCTGAGCCATTGGGATATATGGAAATGGAACCGCAAAAATAGCTTCTTGGTGCGCATCTAATGCATGTGAATTTGCACTAATGGCATCAAGTAATGCTTCCCCTTCTGTAAGGGTTAAATTCATTTTCCAATTGGCTGCTGCGATTTGCTTTCTCATGATTGCTTATATATTTATGATGGGTTGTTTGTTAAAGTGTCAAAGATAGCACGGATCAGTTGTTTTTCCATATCTGAAAAAGCTTCGTTCTTAAACGCTTTCCAACCTGCAGTATCTTCTATTAGTTTGTCTATTTGATATGTACTATTTTCTATTCCCCAGCTAAAATGAGTAACTACATTTGGGGTAAGTCCAGCACAAAAAACGTTGGCACCCACTCCAATAGTTGCGCCAGTTGTAATACTGGTATTGATAGCTGTTTTTACATAGTCACCCATGCAAACACCCATTTTATTTCCAACATAACGTTTTGTATTTGCTGATTCAACCCAAACACTAATATTTCCAGCCGTATTTTTTACATTGCTATTAGAAGTGCCGGCACCTAAATTGCACCATTCTCCAATAACCGCGTCTCCTAAATATCCATGATGCGCTTTATTGGAGTATCCAAATAGGATGCTATTTTTTACTTCACCTCCAATGATGCTTTTTGGCCCAATGGTTGTAGCGCCATACACTACCGTATTCATTTTCACGCAGGCGTTATTGAGCAAAACAAATGGGCCTCTAATGCATGAGCCTTCCTGAATTTCAGCTCCACTTGAAATGTATATAGGCCCAGTACTAGCGTTTAAATGGCAATGAGAGAGGATTGCACCTTCTTCAATAAAAATTTGTTCCTTATTAGATGACGAACAAGTTTCAGGAATGGTTGCAGATGTTTTTCCAGCGGTAGCTAATTCAAAATCAAATCTAATTTGCGCATCATTACCTGCTACTAAATCTGATGCGTAATTGAATCTAGGTTGATGATCAAACATTGTTGCATGCGCATAGTCTTCTATAATGTTGGATGCGCCAACCCCAGCAATAAATCCAGTGGTATCATAAATACACTCGCCGTTTTGTAAAGATTTAATTTGTTCAATTAAATGATGGTTTAAAACGAGGGACGCGTCAATCCATAAAGTATTGGAACTGATTGTAGGCGCACCGTACAATGGTTGTAATAACTTTGTAGTTTGCAGTTGAACGGCCTCTCCTACAAGGTGTTCCCACCTTTCCTGCGGGGTAAAAATACCTGACCTAATTGCACCAACGGCTCTTGTATGCGTAAATGGATACAGCTTGTTTCTTGAGATATTATCAAATAAAATGATGGCCATTAGATCGTGAATAAAGACAATAAAATAAGTACGACAAATAAAAACATGAATGAGAAAGTATTCAAGACATTAATAAGAAAAAACTTCAGCAATGTTTTTTTTCTGGATTGTCCATAATAATTACGAACGGCCTTATAGAAATAGAATAAAAGCGAAACAAAGTAAATAAAATCTAAAATACCCGTCGAAGGTGTAAAAAACTTAACTATAATTTCTAAGAGTTTAAAAATAAAGATGATAATAAAATAGGCGCAATACAAGTGTATTGAAAATATCATATGATCAGCAAAATAATAAGACTTATTGCTTTTGTATAAGACCCATAAGAAAAAAGCAAAAATAGGAAGTGATAAATATAATATTTTAGAAAAGTTATGTTTAAAATTTTCCAGTACAGCGTCTAGTATTTTATTTTGATCATTACCATACTTATTATTGATCAGTATTTGTTGTTTGATAAGTTTTGATGTAAGCCATTTGTCTTTTTTTTGTTTTGGCAACTTACTTTGTGCCGAATCATACGCCGCGATGGTTCCATAAGTACTATCTCCAAATACAATTTTTGAAGAATTTGATTGTTTTGTATCTACATCAACAATTTTTTGTTCTCCAGAAAAAATGAATAGAAAAAAGATAGCCGAAATAAACAGATACATTCTTATGGGGTGAATGTAACTAGCCCGTTTTCCGGTTACATATTCTTTGGTTAAAAACCCTGGCTTTGTAATTAAGTATTGAAGCGTCTTAATGAGTTTACCATCAAAATGGGTAATATCTTCTATGAAGTGATATACAATTTGAATAAAGGATTCTTTGACCTCAATATTTTCTTGACCACATTGTTGACAAAACTTACCTGCCACAATCGTGCCACAATTAAGACAATCAGATGATGTTCTATGTTTATGATGAGCCATGGTATAGAATAATGCTCACAAGATAGCAAAAAAAATCCCCTCGCGTAAGCGAAGGGATAGTGCCCCAGGCGGGAATCGAACCCGCACTCGCGTTGCGGCGAACAGGATTTTAAGTCCTGCGTGTCTACCAGTTCC
>JACCDN010040208.1_pt1 | contig 41154 bp, 43 predicted proteins | sample 7441691 | NCBI WGS metagenome assembly JACCDN01 (sample SAMN15323439, study PRJNA562643) | freshwater metagenome | isolation source: river surface water | place: USA:Blue River Watershed | collected 2017-08-16 | reverse complement strand
TAGGCCCAGGTGTAATGGCAGGACTTCCTGCATTAAAATTCCACTGATACGAAAAGTTCGTAGCACCATCTGCAGACGATGTACTATCTGTAAAAACAGCATTTGCATCATTTAAACAAACTTCGGGAATTATAAAACCAGGTTTAGGTGGTGTATGAACAAATACAGGATTTGCAAGTCTAAACGTGTCACTCTTACATCCTGTGCTTGACTCCACTAATAAACGAACATCTTTGGTGCCAAAACTTGTATAGGTAATATTTTGATCTGCATTTGTTGTGTTCGTAGTAGCGCCGGATCCATTATCGGTATTCCATATCCATTTACTAATGCTGCCCACTCCTATTCTAGATGCATCCGTGTATTTGACAGGTGCATTGATACATGTAATATTTTGTACTGTAAAATTTGCTACGGGTTTATCGCTAATCGACACCGTTGCAGAAGCATCATCGGAGGCACAACCAATATCTGAAACAACCCGAAGTTTGATGGTATAATTATTTGCAACAGCATATCTTATTGGATTAACTGCATTGTTAAAATTGACAAGGGAATTGCCGTTACCTAAATCCCATAACCATCTCACAGCGTTTGTTGCTGGCGCAGTAATGTATACCGAGTCTTGTAAACATCCTGCATGGGTCAATGTAAAATTAGATGCTGGTTTATCGTTTACTTTAACGGGTATACTTACCAATTGCTCTGTACTTCCGCATCCATCTGGGGTTGTAGATGTGGTGTACATTTTGATCGTATCTCTTAATGCATTTGTGTTTGCAGCCGTAAAGGAAAACGATTGTCTAGGACTATAATAATTAATATTTTGTCCATTTACAAAAATGGTACTATCAGGTGTAGGATTTGATATAGGCCCTATCACTGCAGATGGTGTAATATTTTTTGCAGCACTAAAATCCCACCTAACACTTGAGGGTGTAAAATTTAATGGTACCGAAAATGATACGGGTGTATTCACACAAGTAACCGCAGAATCTATCCTGCCAAATGGATTTTGAAAAGATGCTGTTTGAGAAAAATCTTTAACGTTCGTGCCAGCATTGTAACCATATGATTCCGCGGCACCAAAACCATATGCAATAGCATTATACCCAGTATCTGAATACAAATTATGATTACCAGTATTTACTTTTAAAATGGCATATTTATAATTGGCGTCGCCTGGGTGGGTTAAAAAATTTGCTGTTTGAGATATACCATCTAGTGTAAAACTATTTTCTCCACCCTTTTTTAAGATCACATTAATGTAGCTCTGCAAAATATTAAATCTGTTAGCAGAGTAAAGTGTAATATTATTAATTGTTTGTTCGACTGGACTTAAATAAATCATTTCTGGATCACCACCTGGTGACACATTTGGATTTCCATCCATTCCCTGGGTTGTAATATACTGCGCAACAGTTATGGGAAGGTCTGCTTCAATTACATTAGGAATGGCTGGGTTTGTTGTTGCATTGACACCATTAAAATTACCATTTAAAAATTCGTAATAGAAACCATTCATTAACCTAGAACTAGGAATGATCGAGCCATTTAATTTTACAACAGTGTTTGGGTTTGCAACACAAATACGGTAGTAGTTATTGGGTTGTGTTCCTGTAGGCGCGGTCAAATATTTTTTACCCCATGCAACAGCAGGTAAGGATTGAGCAATTAAATTATCGGCACTTCCAGAACCACTTCCACCAATACTAATTTTTCCTGAACCAGAAAAAACAGCAATTTTTTTACAACCTGAAGATCCTGCTGTACTTATGGATCTAATTTTTGAACCCGTTAAGTCCGTACCCAATCTTCCAGATACTGTTCCAAAAACACTATACACATCCCCCTGATTTAACGTTACAGGAATGGTGGTTGCTACGCCAGGTGCTAATCCATTAACATTGGCGGCAGAGGGTGTGATTTCAATGGTAGTATTATCTTCTGTGGCGACAACAAAGAAAAATGAATTTGAATTGTTGTTTTCATTGGACTGTTGCGTAAAATTTACAGAATAGTATTCTTTACCGAGGGTATTGGTTGGAAACAGTAAGGTAGCACCTGAAATACTTGCATTAAAAGTATGCGCATAGGCAACAATGGGTACATCGGATGTTATATGTATACCTCTTTTTAATAAACCCACTGAATTAATGCGGGCATCTTGTGCACCTGATTTAGGTAATGGGTTTGAAATTGTAGTTTGGTTTGCAACTACGTTATAGGTTATTGAATATCCAACGGCTGGAATTTCTACAGTTACCTTTGCATTTTTATCTGATGTTAAATATAGGATCAACTCTTGTGATCCACCCGTCGTATTGTTGTTAAACATACTTACGTGGTAACCATAGCCCAACCAAAAGTCAGTACCCTTATTAGAGTAATCCTGACTGTATACCAAGCTCCCGGTTAATATACATATTAAAAATAAAAATAACCTGTTTATAAGATTCATCTTTTAATTTCTGTTAGACAGTTTTTTAGATGTTACGTTTAAATTTCTAAAAAATAAATCTACTAAATAATAAGATGCAAAAACACTATAAAGTGCTGTCTTTCAAATAAATATTTGATGCTGGGCCCAAGCAAAACAAAAGGTCTAAAACACTTGCATTGGGTATAAAGGGTTGTTTATCCATAAAAACTTGTGGATAGTCTTGATTTGCAACATTTTGAATACTTTTTAATGTATTAGAAGTATCTCTAACATCATTATAATTTGGGTCTAAGTATTTCAAATTTGTATTCGTTTGCAAAACGTTAAAATCTGTTTTTAGCACTTTAGATAACCATCCTAAAATGGCCATATTTAGCTCTATCAAATAGGTATACTCTGTTTGTAAAAGTGCAATAATCGGGTCTTCGTAATATTCGAAAAAAGGGGATCTTTTGTAACAAGAACTAAGTGTTTTTATATGTTTACTAGGCCAGTTTTGCTGATAGCAAATTTTAACCTCGTTCATTGGTGTTTTTTGATCTCTGCCTGATTGTAAAGGAACTGATAGTAATAGAGGGCCATTTGCACTTACAATGCTGGTTCTATTACGAAAACTCATTTTTTTGAAAGGTTCATGTACATCAATTATAGTATCCCTTGCCAAAGCAATTTGTTGGATGTATTTGATAGATCCAAAATACTGAGATTCAATTCTTAATGGTAACACGTATTAATTTTAACAGGAATAATTAGTTCCCTTCAGCTATGCATTTATCTTTGTGCAAAATAATTCAATTGAAACGAATTTATCTATTTTATTGTTTACTCGTTGTCATTTTATTAAGTTGCTCAACGCCAAAGGGTTTTGAATACAAAGGACTCAATAATGTGAAGGTTAATAATGTTGGGTTTGAATACCTCGATTTGTCTTTGAATTTAGTGTATTACAATCCTAATAATTTTAAAGTAGATTTAAAAAAAGTAGACTGTGATGTTTACATCGACAACCGGTACCTGGGTAAATATGCATTAGATACGCTCATGCATATTCCAAAAAAACAAAATTTTGAACTGCCCTCACGTATGCGCGTGGCCATGGGTGGCTTATTTAAAAATGCGTTTTCCTTACTAATGAATAAAGAGGTACTTATAAAAGTAAAAGGGAAAACAAAAATTGGAAAAGGGTCAATATTTTTTGACGTTCCGTTCACTTACGAAACGAAACAAACCATTAGTTTATAGATAGGGTTTTACATGACAGGGCTTGCGTAATTGAGGCCCACCGCCATCTGTAGCCCTTTTACAGCTTGGGGGTAACTTTTTATATGCTTCGTCTAATGCTTTATCAATATCAGTGTCAAAGCCTGCGTTGTTAACTGCTACCCTTACTTCGTCGGCATTGGTTCGGTCGGGTAAAAACTGAATGCGCACCTCCCCTTGTAATAAATTAATTTTCCACTGAACAATACCGCCATCCGTATTTTCTTTCTCCTTGGTTAAGTATTTGTCCAACACATCTTTACACTCCCAACATTTTAAATTGTTGGATTTTAAAATGACCCATTCTGCTTTTGCAGATTGAGCATTTACGAAGTAACAACTAATAATTAGTGATGCAAAAATGATAATTTTTTTCATGACAATATTTAACGGTACTATTTTCCTGTCCAAGTAGATGGACTGTTACGCCATTCTAACAAAATGCTTTCTTGCTCATTGGTAACATATCCTTTTTCAACGGCAAGTGAAATAAGAGATGGGTAATTTGTTAAACAAACAAAGGGAACATTAGCTGCTGCAAATGCTTCTGAAGCCTGTGCAAAATCGTAGGTGAATATTGCCACCATACCTACTACTTCTGCGCCTGCGGCTTTTAAAACGTCCACAACTTGAAGTGAACTTTTGCCGGTAGAAATTAAATCTTCTATAACAAGTACCTTTTGGCCTGGTGTAAATGCGCCTTCAATTTGATTGCCTAAACCGTGTTCTTTTGGTTTTGGTCTCACATATATATATGGAAGTTTTAATTGATCGGCAGCCATGGCACCCCATGGAATACCTGCTGTTGCAACCCCTGCTAATGTTTCTGCTTCACCAAATTTTTCGAAAATGACATTACACATTTCGCTTTTAATAAAGTCTCTTACATATGGGAATGAAAGTACTTTTCTATTGTCGCAATAGATAGGACTTTTCCAACCACTGGCCCATGTAAATGGATCGTTTGGACTTAATTTAATGGCTGCTACTTGTAGCAATTTTTCTGCAACGGCTATTTCGTTTGTCATAGTTCAAAATTAGGGGCTATTTAGAATAAATTATGCTTAGAATTCAAAAAATAGTAGACATTTGATACACAATGGAACTTCCAATTATTATTGCTGCTGGCGGACTTGTTCAAAATAACAACGGCGAAATACTACTCATTTACAGGCGTGGTTTTTGGGATTTACCCAAAGGGAAGCTGGATCCTGGTGAATTGATACCTGAATGTGCCGTACGGGAAGTGCAGGAAGAAACTGGTATTCAAACGCTTAAACTTGGGCCGTTTATTTGTACCACAAGACATACCTACTTTGATAAATGGCTCAATAAAGACGTGGAAAAACACACGCACTGGTATGCAATGCTGTCTTTAGCAAATGAAACGCTGGTTCCTCAAACCGAAGAAGACATAGAAAAAATTGAGTGGGTTCCTGTAAATGAACTACCTCAATACTTAATTCAAACCTACCCTACTATACGGACGGTTTTTGAGGCGTTTAACGCAGGTAGCCCAAAATCTTAAGCATTGACTGAGCGGTTTGCTCTTTTGCATATACCCATTCAACGAGTTTACCGTTTCTATCTCTTTCAACAATAACGTGTTTTGGAGAAGGAATTAGGCAGTGTTTAATACCACCATAACCACTAATTTGATCCTGATAAGCACCCGTATGGAAGAAGCCAACATAAAGAGGTTCTTTATTGGATTCTTGGTCTTTAGGATCTTGGGTTTTTAGTTTTGGTAAAAACACTTCGTTGATATGTTCTTCAGAATCATAATAGTCATGACTATCGCAGGTGATGCCTCCTAATACCACACGGTGGTATTCATTGTCCCATTTATTTACGGGGAGCATCAAAAACTTTTCGCCAATACCCCAGGTATCTGGAAGTGTGGTAATAAAAGAAGAATCAATCATATACCAGCACTCTCTGTCGTTCTGATTTTTTTCAGCTAAAACGCTGTAAATATGTGCCATGCTTTCACCAACGGTGTAGCTACCAAATTCTGTGTAGATATTTGGCATGGGAACTTTGGCTTTTTTACAAGCCTTTTTAATATTACTTACAATTTCATTGATCATGAACTGATAGTCATATTCAAATCCAAGTGAGTGTTTGATTGGAAATCCACCACCAATATTTATAGAATCTAACTCAGGACAAATCTTTTTTAATTGACAATACAGGTTGATGATTTTATTAAGTTCTGACCAGTAATAAATATCATCCTTAATACCTTTATTTAGAAAGATATGTAGCATTTTTAATTGAAACTTGTCTTCGTTGCCTTCAATTTCATCTACATAAAATTCTAGAATATCTTTAGCTCTAATACCAAGTCTTGAGGTGTAAAAAGGAAAGTTAGGTTCTTCCTCTGCAGCAACTCTGATACCTACTCTAAAAGGTTGTTTGGCGCCACGTTTGTAGGCCATAAGTTCCTCTTTGTTATCAAGTATTGGAATTACATTTTTAAATCCAGAGTTAATTAATTTATTGATTCGTGACGTGTATGACTTTTGTTTGTAACCATTACAAATGATGTACGTATCCTTATTAATTTTTCTGCGCTGATATAGTCTGTTGATAATTTCAATATCGTAAGCGTAAGAAGTTTCTAAATGAATATTGTGCTTGAGTGCCTCTTCTACTACAAATGAAAAGTGCGAGCTCTTTGTACAATAACAATAAAAATATTCACCCTCATATTTATGCTTTTTAAAAGCAGCCTTAAACATGTCTTTTGCCTTGTTAATTTGCATACCAATTTTTGGTAAGTATGTTAACTTTAAAGGGGTACCATGCTTTTCAATGATCTTTTTTAAATCTAAGTCATTGAACTGTAAGTAACCATTGTCATTTACATCAAACCCAGGTTGAGGGAAGTGAAATGTTTGGTTTACGAGCGAGGTATAAGTATTGTTCATTTACGCGGTTGCTTTAAAATGGGTGAACGACAAACTTTTAATAATAGATATAGAAACGAATAAAAAAACCGAACAGTATACATACTACTCGGTTTTTTATATTAATTTTTTGCAGTAAGCTACCTTATTTTACTTGGTCAACTAAAGCTTTGAAGCTAGCTGGCTCGTTCATAGCAAGGTCTGCTAATACTTTACGGTTAAGTTCGATACCCTTAGTGCTCAATTTATTGATAAATTGGCTGTAAGTAAGTCCTTCTTGTCTAACCGCTGCGTTGATACGTGCAATCCATAATTGACGGTATTCACGCTTTTTAAGTTTACGACCTACATATGAATAGGTTAAACCTTTTTCAACGATATTTTTGGCTACTGTATAAACGTTTTTACGCTTACCGTAGAACCCTTTAGCTTGCTTAAGAATTCTTTTTCTCCTAGCTCTCGATGCTACTGCATTTTTTGAACGTGGCATATTAATTTGTTTGAAAGCGCCTACCTAATTGGTAATTGCTGTTTGATAATGTTGTTTGTGAATGGTACTTCTAAAAATGAACCTAGAAATTAACCTTTTAAGCGTAATAAACGAAGAACGAAGTCTTTGTTTGTAGAACCTACTAAACCTTTTTTGTTTAGTGCTCTTTTACGTTTTTTAGATTTCTTGGTTAAGATGTGCCTTTTAAACGGCTTTTGGAAAGTAACTTCACCACTACCAGTGACTTTGAAACGCTTTTTTGCGCTTGAGTTTGTTTTTACCTTTGGCATGTTAATAATCTAGTTAAAGATTACACCCTACTGGCGGTCTTGCACAGGCGAGACACTTGTTGAGCCATTTGGGAAATTGGGATGCAAAATTATGGATAATCTGCTATTTGAGCAACTATTTCTTTTTACCTGTTTTAGGGGTAAAAATGGCAAACATACGCTTGCCCTCTAGTTTTGGCATACTTTCTAGGGTTCCAGCTTCAGCTAGGCGTTCCGCAAACTTGAGCAGAAGTAACTGACCCCTATCCTGGAACATGATAGCTCTACCTTTAAATTGAACATATGCTTTAACTTTATTGCCATCCTTTAAGAACTTTTCGGCATGTTTAGCCTTAAAGTCAAAGTCATGGTCATCGGTACTTGGCGTAAATCTGATTTCTTTGATTTCAGATTGCTTAGAGTTGGCTTTCATTTCCTTCTCTTTACGCTTTTTCTCGTATAAGAATTTTTTATAATCTATTACCTTACAAACGGGAGGATCAGCTGTTGGAGAGATTTCTACAAGGTCTAATTCTTGTTCTTGCGCTATTTTGAGTGCCTCTTGGGTAGAATAAACGCCAACTTCAACGTTGTCGCCTACTAAACGTACCTGTGGAACTCTAATTCTGTCGTTAATTCGGTGTTCTGGTTCTTGTTGTCTTTGGAACCTTGGGTTAAATCTTCCGCCGCCTCTTGGTGGTAATGCCATTAAAACTTGTTTTGTTAGTAATATTTTGAAGTATAAAGATAAAGCTATTTGGGCTATTCGCCGGATTTACGTTCATGAATTTCCTGAATAATTGCATCGATAAATACCTGTGTGTCCTGCATGCCTAAATCACCCTTACCTTGTCTGCGCACAGATAGTTTGTTTTCGAGGGTTTCTTTCTCCCCTACAATTAGCATATATGGTACGCGCTGAAGTTCGGTATCTCTAATTTTTTTACCAATTTTTTCAGATCTGTCATCAATCTCAACCCTTACCCCTACTGCTTTTAACTGCTGTTTAACCGATTCGGCAAACTCCATAAACTTGTCTGAAATTGGTAATATTTTTACTTGTAAAGGTGCCAACCAAACTGGGAATTTACCAGCATAGTGTTCAAGTAAAAATCCAATAAAACGCTCATGGGTACCAAGTGGTGCACGGTGAATGATTAGTGGAACTTCGGGTTGATTGTTTTGGTTATTGTAGCTTAATTTGAATTTATTACCAGAATTAAAGTCTACTTGGTTGGTGGCTAGGGTAAATTCTCTACCTATCGCACTCCAAATTTGTACGTCAATTTTTGGTCCATAAAACGCTGCTTCGTCAGGAACCTCGATGTAAGGGATCTCAGATTCGATGAGTACCTGACGTACCATCGCTTCTGTTTCCTTCCATAACTCAGGTTCATTTACATATTTAGCACCCAGTTTAGTAGGTTCATGTAAGCTCAAACGCATTACGTACTTATCAATACCAAATATTTTAAAGTACTTGGTATACATGTCATTTACCGCTCTAAATTCGGCAGCAAATTGTTCTTTGTTACAATAAATGTGTGCATCATTCATATGTAAGCAACGCACACGCATGAGTCCAAATAATTCACCACTTTGTTCGTACCTGTAACAGGTTCCATATTCTGCAATACGGTATGGTAAATCTTTGTAGCTTTTTGGTTCTGCATCAAATATTTTATGGTGATGCGGACAGTTCATCGCTTTTAAATAATACTTGGTACCATCAAGTTCCATCGGTGGAAACATACTATCTGCATAGTAAGGTAAGTGACCACTTGTGAGGTACATACTTTCTTTAGCAATGTGTGGAGTAACCACGCGTTTGTATCCTGCTGCTTCTTCGGTTTGCTTCGCTAATTTTTCTAGCTCTTCAATAATGATGGTACCATTTGGTAACCATAAAGGAAGGCCCTGGCCCACATCATCATCCATGGTAAAAATACCAAGTTCTTTACCTAGTTTTCGGTGGTCTCTTTTTTTAGCTTCTTCAAGCATTAAAAGATACGCATCTAATTCTTTCTGATTCGGGAAAGTCACGCCATATAAGCGTGTTAGCATTTTATTTTTTTCATTACCCTTCCAATAAGCACCTGCAATATTGGTTAGTTTAATGGCTTTAATAGCACCTGTATTTGGAATATGTGGCCCTCTACATAAGTCGGTAAAATTACCTTGTGAGTAGAGTGTGATATTACCATCTTGTAAACCTTCTAATAAATCTAATTTATACGGATCATTGCGCTCTGTAAAATAAGCGATGGCATCCGCTTTTGAAATTTCTTTTCTCGTAAAACTGTTGGCAGCTTTTGCAAGCTCATTCATTTTTCTTTCGATCGCAATTAAATCATCTTCTGTTAAATGACGATCACCTAAATCGATATCGTAATAAAATCCTTTGTCCAGTGCTGGCCCTACCCAAAATTTTACACCCGGATATAATGCTTCCACCGCTTCTGCCATAAGGTGCGCAGAAGAATGCCAGAATGTATTTTTTCCTGCATCGTCATCCCAGGTTAATAATTGCAAAGAAGCGTCGGTGTGGATAGGTCTAGTGCTGTCCCATACTTCTCCATTTACCGATGCCGCTAAAACTTTTCTAGCAAGTCCTTCACTAATGGATTTTGCGATCCCATCGGCAGAAATCCCTGCTTCATATTGCCTTACGGCACCATCTGGAAATTTTATATTTATCATAGGTCTAACTTAACTGTTTAACCCCTAATGGGTTACTCATGCAAAAATAAAGGAAAGCAGTGAGTTTTTCGTTTTAACGCTTCTTTAGATTTTAATACTTTTGTAAGAGCTTACATTTGCGCCAATGAGATTGACTTTTACCCTCTTTTCTTTACTTCTTTTAACCACCACCCTGCAGGCCCAAAAACTTACGGGTATTTGGCGTGGATACTTTAGTGCCGCTTCTGGTATTTTTAGGGAGGATGCCGAGGAGGAAATGTACAAATACGAGGTTCAAATAGATCAGCAAACGGATAATAGTGTAAAGGGAGTTACCTATTCTTATAAATCTACCGTTTTTTATGGAAAATCAACCTTGCAGGGCATTTATACCGCAAGTAGCAAAAATCTAATTTTAAAAGAACTAAAATTAGTGGAATTAAAAATTGGAAGTAACAGCGAACCCTGTTTAATGACTTGCTACTTAGATTATGTAAAAATTGGAAAATTAGAAGTATTGCAAGGCAATTTTATTTCTACCAATGCAAAAAATAAAAAAGATTGTGGCAGCGGAAAGGTATACCTAGAGCGCGTTTCAAAAAGTGATTTTGAATTGGAGGATTTTTTAGCACATCCTAAACCACAGGCTCCTATTACACAACAAAAACCAGTTGTTAAGCCATCCATCATTGATTCAGAAAATTCTAAAAAGAAAAAAGATTCCAACCTTGAGTTGCCAAAAGTTAACGATATAGTAGCCCCTAACGATGTAAATAAATCTGTTAATACCAACCCGCAACCTAAAGTGCTTGTTAACAGAGAAAACTTTTTAATTAAGCGAATCATTAGTACTGAGACGAATGTTAAAGTAGAACTCTTTGATAACGGAACCATTGATAATGATACCATTAGCTTGTACCATAATGGCGAGCAGGTTATTAAAAAGGGGAAACTAAATTACCAGCCCCTCACCTACACATTTAGTTGTAATGATGGCCCATCTGCACACGAGTTAATATTGGTTGCTGAAAATCTTGGAGAAATCCCGCCCAACACGGCTATCATGGTGGTAACCATTGGTAAAAAAAGACAGGAGATCTTTTTGACTTCCGACGAAAAAAAGAACGCTAAGATTATTATTGATTACAAACCCAATAAGTAGGATTACCTTATTTATTTTGTGGTTACCTTTGCGGCCACAAATACAATCTTGATATGCTTATTGGTTTACAAAATGTAACGTTTGAATTTGGTGCTAGGGTTATTGTAGAAGACGCTACATGGCATATCCAACCTGGAGATCGTATTGGACTTATTGGATATAACGGAACAGGAAAGTCTACCCTATTAAAAGTATTGGTTGGTGAATACACCCCTTCTAAAGGAACCGTAGAAAAAAGTAGGGATACCACCATTGGGTATTTGCACCAAGATTTATTAAGTTTTGATACCAGTGAAACCATTACAGAAGTAGCACTTGGTGCTTTTGAACGCGTTAGGGCGCTAGAAAAAGAAATAGAAGCACTTGGCATAGCGCTTGAAAATGATTCAGATAACAATGACCTACTTATAAAGTACACAGACGCACTTCATGAATTAGATGTATTGGATGGTTACAATATTCAGCACAAAGCCGAAGAAGTATTACATGGTCTTGGATTTAGCAGTCAGGATTTAAAAAGACCCTACAAAGAATTTAGTGGAGGTTGGCGTATGCGTGTACTGCTTGCTAAAATGATATTGCAACAGCCCGATGTACTACTACTAGATGAACCTACCAACCACCTCGACTTACCTTCTATTGAGTGGTTAGAAAAATATTTATTGCATTACCAAGGAAGTGTAGTTATCGTGAGCCATGATAAATTTTTCTTAAACCGAATGGTCAACAAAATTGTAGAAGTATACCAACAGTCTTTACATATTTATAGTGGTGATTATAATTATTATGAAACTGAAAAAGCGTTGCGTATAGAAATGCAACAAAAAGCTTTTGAAAATCAACAAGATTATATTCGTCAGCAAGAAAGATTTATTGAGCGTTTTAAAGCAAAAGCTAGTAAAGCAGCACAAGCACAGAGCATTCAAAAAAGGCTCGATAAAATTGACAAAATTGATGATGTTCAATTAGAACGTCCCGATTTACGCATTAATTTCCAGCTCGATAAAGTGCCTGGAAAAGTGCTCGTTGATTTAAAAAATATTACCAAGCAATTTGGTGATTTAACCATTGTAAACAATACCACCGCCGAAATTGAACGTGGTGACAAAATTGCCCTTATTGGAGCGAACGGTAAAGGTAAATCTACCATACTTCGTATTGTTGGCGGTACCGAGCAGCATAGTGGTGAAAGGGTTTGGGGACATAACGTTGAAGAAAGTTTTTACGCACAGCACCAATTAGAAGCACTAACACTTACGAATACTATTTTGGAAGAAATGCAACAATGCGGCAGTAAAAAAACCGATGTTGAACTACGTAGTATTTTAGGTGCGTTTTTATTTAGTGGTGATGACGTAGATAAAAAAATACGAGTACTAAGTGGTGGAGAAAAAGCGAGGGTAGCGCTTGCCAAAACAATGGTGAGTAAAGCAAACTTTTTATTACTCGATGAACCTACCAACCACCTTGACATGCACTCGGTAGAGCTACTTGCTGGTGCCCTTAACAAATACGAAGGCAGTTATATTTTAATTAGCCACGACCGTTATTTTATTTCGCAAACAGCCAATAAAATTTGGGAAATTGTAGACCATCAAATCAAAGAATTTAAAGGTACATACGCAGAGTGGGTAGAATGGAATGAGCGCATGGCTGCCAAGCAAAAAGAAAATAAAGGTTCCGGCAATGTAGTTGCAGCTCCTGCCCCAGCACCAACTCCAAAAGTTACGGTACCTGAAACAAAAGCGCCAACGCCTAATACGGCTATTGATAAAGATTTTCAAAAAGAATTGCAAAAGCAAAAAAAGAGACTTCAAACATTAGAACTCGATATCAATAATACCAAAGTTCAAAAAGAAAATATTGAACAAGAACTTGGTAACCCAGATACCTATACCAATCCAGCTAAATTTGCAGCACTAGAAACCGAATACAAATCGGTGCAACAAAAACTAGCCACACTCAATTCTGAGTATGAAACAGTTTTTGAAAAAGTATTAGAAATGGAATCGTAAAAAATAATTAGTTCGTCAAAATATGGCGGCTAATTACAATTCTTTGAATTTCTGAAGTACCCTCGTAAATCTGTGTAATTTTAGCATCGCGCATTAGGCGTTCTACATGGTATTCTTTTACAAAACCATAGCCACCGTGCACTTGAACGGCTTCGGTAGAAATCCACATAGCTGCTTCACTTGCATATACTTTTGCCATAGAAGATGAAAAACCATAATCCTTATGTTCATCTTTGTCTGCAGCTGCTTTGAAACAAAGTAATCTAGCTGCTTCCACTTTGGTAGCCATGTCAGCTAATTTAAACTGAATTGCTTGGTGGTGCATGATTTCTTTACCAAATGCTTTACGTTGTTTGCTATAGCCTAGTGCTAATTCATAAGCACCACTTGCAATACCGAGTGCTTGTGCAGCAATACCAATACGGCCACCAGCAAGGGTTTTCATGGCAAACTTAAATCCAAATCCGTCTTCTCCAATTCTATTGTCTTTAGGGACTTTAACATCGTTAAACATAATAGAATGGGTATCACTTCCTCTTATACCTAACTTGTTTTCTTTAGCACCAACGGTAACACCGGGGGTATTTTTTTCTACAATAAATGCGTTGATACCTTTACTTCCTTTAGCAGGATCTGTTTGTGCAATCACCAAATAAACAGAGGCGCTTGAGCCATTGGTAATCCAGTTTTTGGTACCATTTAATAAATAATAATCTCCTTTATCTTCGGCAGTCGTTTGCTGGCTTGTTGCATCACTCCCTGCTTCTGGTTCACTTAATAAAAAGGCGCCAATATATAGGTCATTGTCTTTAATTCCTTTAGCAAGTGGTGTTAAATATTTTTGCTTTTGCGCTTCTGTACCAAAGGTTTCAAGACCCCAGCATACGAGGCTATTGTTAACGCTCATGCACACACTTACACTCGCATCAATTTTACTAATTTCTTCCATGGCAAGCACATAGCTAATCGTATCCATACCAGCACCACCATATGTCGGACTTACCATCATTCCCATGAAGCCAAGTTCTGCTAATTGCATAATTTGCTCTTTCGGAAATGATTGTTTTTCGTCTCTTTCTATAACGCCTGGTAAACAACTATTCTTAGCGAAATCACGTGCTGCAGCCTGAATCATTAGCTGCTCTTCGGTTAAATTAAAATCCATAGAAGCTTTATTTGGTGGCAAAAATAAGCTAACAATTGTTAGGATTTATAATTTATCGGTATTTTTTTTAGAAATATTTACGCTGCAAATTAGAAAGAACCAGGGTGTCAACTGCGTTTAAACGCCTGGTGGTATCCTGTAAAAAATGTCTTTTAAAAGACCTCACTGCCGCTGTTGTGTCTTTTAAATCGTATCCAATTATACGTAGGGCAATGTATGGATTAAAATTTGTTGGGGCTGGCTGTAAATTTTCGTCATACCAAAGGCCATAGCCGTTAGTGGCTAACAATTTCCAAGGGAATCTAAAGTTTGGATCGTTTTTTCTGGTGGGTGCAATATCACCATGTCCAATAAAATTAGGAGTTGGGATCGTATATTTTTGTTTGAGTCTATTTAATAGTACAAGTAAACTATTGATTTGCAGGCTATCAAAAGGTTCAAATCCATTGTTGTCAAGTTCAATCCCTATAGACGACGAATTGATATCAATTAAATTACCCCACTTACTTATGCCAGCATGCTGTGCACGCATATAATCATTTAGCATTTGGTGTATGGTGCCATCTTTACATATTACGTAGTGTGCACTAACCGCAGTTCTTGGAATGGTAAATGTTTTGAGTGTTTCTTCACAAGAATTTTGAGCCGTATGGTGAATGATCACAAAATTTGGTTTGCGTAATCCAAAATTGGTTGTACCTACCCAATAAGGCGCTTGTTTTACAGAGTCTGAAAAAATACCACCATTGTTTGGTAGTTCAGCTATATCTGTTAAAGAATCAATTTGATGGTTGTGCTTTTTATTGGTTGCCTTGTAAGGGTTTCTAAAGCAAGCCGTAAAAATAAATGGCAAACTTAATAGTGCCACAATGCCAACATAGATTGATTTTTTCATCCAACAATTTTTTGAATTATTAAACTAAGGGTTCTTGTTGAGACAAGCAATGAAAACTGCCTAAACCCCAAATAATATCGGTAGAATCGATGCCCACTACTTCCCTATTTTTATAAGCTTCCGAAATAATGCTAAGTGCTTTATCATCATGTACCGAATTAAATGTAGGCACAATTACATATTTATTGGAGATATAAAAATTAGCGTAAGATGCTGGTAAACGTTGATCTTCATAAATCACAGCTTCCGGCATGGGTAGTTCAACAATGTTTAATTGCTTACCATTTAACAGGCGCATTTTTTTAAGCTGAGCCAGGTTGTCTTGTAAGATCGTATAGTTTTCGTCGTTTTTATTTGATTCAACAACGGTTAAAACCGTGTCTTCATTTACAAACCTAATGGTGTCATCTATGTGGCCATCGGTGTCATCACCAACAATACCTTCTTCTACCCACAACACTTGGTTGGCACCATAGTAATCAAATAAATAATTTTCAATTTGATCTCTATTTAAATGTTTGTTTCTGTTAGGGTTTAATAAACAACTGGTACTTGTTAAAATGGTACCCGTACCATTAAATTCTACAGAACCTCCTTCCATAATAATGCCAGGATGGTATACCGGAATATCAAAATGTTTACCAATTAAAGTAGGGATGACATCATCTAAATCGTAGGGCGGATATTTATTCCCCCATGCATTGTAATTCCAGTCTACTATTACCTTTTTTTGCTCGGCAGCGGGGTTAATTAGAAATGCAGGGCCATGATCACGACACCAAGCGTCATTGGTAGGATGCAAATAAAAACTTACCTGATCCATATTGACTCCAGCCTTAACAAGGTGTGCACTTGCTGATGCTTGCATAGTAGCATCCACAACATTGATGCGCACTTTTTCAGAATCAGCAAGGTATTTTACAAACAAACTATAGTTTGGATATATAGCATCTAATTTACCCGGCCAACTTGCTTCTTTATGCGGCCAACTTAACCAAGTGGCTTCATGCATTTCAAATTCGGCAGGAAAATAATAACCTAAAGATTTGGGTGTATTCAAAACAAAAAAATTCTAGTCAATAAAACGTTTGGTGATGTTTTCATAAGAGTCAATTCGACGATCTCTCATAAATGGCCAGTGAGTTCGGTAACGGTCTGTGGCGTCAGTATCAATTTCAACCACTTCTGTTTCTTCGTTATCGTGAGATCCTTTGTATAATAAAGTACCAAATGGATTGCTCACAAATGAACCACCCCAAAATTTCATAGCACCATTTTGTTCAAGTCCTACCCTGTTTACACTTACTACGTGTACGCCATTGGCAACGGCATGACTGCGCTGAATGGTTTGCCAAGCATTGTACTGCTCAATATTGGTTTCTTCATCTTGCGAAGTAGCCCAACCAATTGCTGTCGGGTAAAATAATATTTCGGCACCTTGAAGTGCAGTAAGTCTTGCTGCTTCTGGATACCACTGATCCCAACAAATGAGCACACCAATTTTTGCAAATTTGGTATCAAATGTTTTGTAACCTAAATCGCCAGGGGTAAAATAAAATTTCTCGTAGTAAGCAGGATCGTCAGGAATATGCATTTTACGGTACATGCCTAAATATTTTCCATCTGCATCAATCACGGCTGTTGTGTTGTGATAAATTCCTTGGGTTCTTTTTTCAAATAAAGAAGCAATCACTACTACATTACATGCAGCGGCTACTTCTCCAAGTGTATCTGTGGTAGCACCTGGTATTTTTTCGGCTAATTTAAAATTCTCGTAGTCTTCTACATCACAAAAATAGAGTGACGTAAATAATTCTTGTAAGCATACAATGTTAGCGCCTTTTGCTGCAGCATCTTTAATGCCTGCAATGGCTTTTTGCATGTTCTCTTCTTTGTTTGAACTGCAAGACATTTGTACCAAACCCACTTTTACTTTTGACATAATAAAAATTTGATCGCTTATTAAGTAGTATGTTTTATGATGGCATCAAAATTAGAGAAGCCAATTATTTTTTCGGTGATGTATCCTTCGGCATAACCCACACCAATTCTTTTACCAAGCATGAGCGCTCTCGCTTTTACGGTTTCTAAAAACTGCGGAGAAGAAATATAGGTTTGTGGTTCGGAAGTGTCTGCACTATTAAATTGTGTGCCATAGGCAAGAACGGCTTCTATTTTACGATCCATGTATTTTGTAATATCAATTACAAAAGATGGTTGAATAAAACGGTCTTGTATATAATGAAAAGTATAGGCAGGTCTCCAAGCTTGTTGTGAAGCACCATCATGAACCGTTTCTATTTTTCGAAGGCCACTTAAAAAAGCGGCATCCGAAACAAGCTTAGCACTTCGGCCATGATCTGGATGACGATCTTCTGGTGCATTGGCTAAAATAATATCGGGTTGGTATTTTCTAATTAGGGCTATAATTTTTCGTTGATGCGCTTCATCGTTTGCAAAAAAGCCATCTGCCATGTCTAGGTTTTCTCTAACATCCACGCCCATTATTTTAGCAGCCGCTGCTGCTTCCTGTGTTCTAGTAGTTGGTGTTCCTCTGGTTCCTAATTCACCTCTGGTTAAATCTAGGATGCCCACTTTTTTACCTTGGTCGATGGCCGCCATGATGGTACCTGCACAGCCAAGTTCTACATCATCCGGGTGAACGCCAAAAGCTAAAATATCTAGTTTCATACGCTTTGAATTAAGGCAAAGGTAAGGGATGTAAAAAAGAAAAGCCGCTAGATAAACTAGCAGCTTTTAAAAACTTATGTGGAGAAGAATTACTTCTTCTTTTCGTAACGCTTTTTGAACTTATCAATTCTACCAGCAGTATCAACCAACATGTTTTTACCGGTGTAGAAAGGATGAGATGTGTTTGAAATCTCGAGTTTGATAACTGGATATTCGTTGCCGTCATCAAAAGTGATGGTTTCTTTAGACGCTGCAGTAGACTTACTTAAAAAAGTAGTACCGTTAGACATGTCTTTGAAAACAACGAAACGATAATTTTCTGGATGGATACCTTGTTTCATAATTATGGATTTTAGGTAGTACGGATTTGGCCGTACACTTATTTTTAATGAGTTGCAAAATTAGGCTAGAAACGCTTATGTGCCAAATTTTATTAGCTTTTCATGTTGGTATACTGTAAAGGGATACCAAAGTTGCCAGCGTTTAAAAGGGCGATAACTTCCTGTAAATCATCGATTTTCTTGGCTGTAACCCTAATAATATCGTCCATAATGGCTGCTTGCACCTTTAAACCGCTGTCTTTGATGGCTTTCACCATCTTTTTTGCGTCCTCCTGCTTAAGACCATTTGTTACTGGAACCTCTTTTTTAACCACTTTACCACTTGGGTAAGCGTCTTTAGAAAAGTCAAAAGCATTACCGTCGATCCCTTGTTTCATGGCACGACTAATTAAAACATCTATTAATTGCTTCATTTTCATGTCTGAATCTACTTCCAAAGAAACTAAAAAGTCCTTTTTATTAAGTTCTATTGAAACTGGAGAGTCTCTAAAGTCAAATCGACCGGCAATTTCTTTTTTTACCGTATTAATGGCATTATCTAAGGTTTGTAAGTCTACCTTACTAGCTACGTCAAATGATGGCATATCGTATTATTTTAATTGTTTATTTTGGTTCCACTTACCTGCTTTCCACCACAAAAATACACCTCCTAAAAATAAGAAAAGTGAAATTAATTCTGCTTGTGTAGGTTGAAATGGAAGGTCTACATATTTTGTGTTTACTCTAATTTTTTCGATGGTAAAACGCTCGATCCCATTAAACATAAGATAGAGTGCTGCTAACCTGCCCGCGATTTTTATCCTCGTTCTCAAAAACCATAATACGCCAAATAAAATGAGGCAAGCGATTACTTCATATAAAGCCGTTGGATATACGGGCATTGGAAGTTGATTGCAATAAGGGCCTACGCAATCTTTAATAGGTACTCCTTCACCAATTACGTTGTGCGCATACACCGATGACCATAGTCCGTCGGGCATCCAAGAAAAAGGTTTTGGGTTATTGTTTACAATACCCCAGTCGCCGTCGCCACTTACTTGACAACCTATACGACCCATCGCGTAAGCAAACATCATGGTGGTAGCCATGGCGTCTGCTAAATGAATAACGCCAATTTTGTGTTTACGCGCAAAGTAAATGATAGCAACGGTTGCACAGATGAGACCTCCATAAAAAGTAAGTCCACTAAATGCAATTAAATTACCAATAGGGTCTTTAACAAACTCGCCCCAATTTTCGAGGTTGTGAAATATTTTAGCACCTAAAAATCCAAATATAGCTGCATACAATACAATGTCACCTACCCTGTCGTGCGGCCAAATTTTAAATGTTTTCTCTTCTGGCTTAGGGAGTTTTACTTTGTTTTTTTCATACCATTTTAAAACCAAAAAGAAGATACCTGTTAAAATTCCAACGGGTGCACTTCCGTTTGTAGAAAGTATAAAAGATTGTGGATCATTCAGTGCAGATGGTACTACAAAGGCTCCAATAATTTTATAGCCAAAAATAAAGCCAAGTAAAAAATTAAAAAGTAGTTCCTGAATGGAAGCTGGTGCTCCAACTATAATTTTTTCTTCTTCGTGAATGAGTAATCCTTCTTTTTCTTTTCTTTTAAGTTCGGCACTTAAAATAGCAGATGCGGATATAAATGCGATGGCAACAAAAAAGCCAAAAGAATTGATGAGTTTGAGACCGTTTATTTCTATGCCAAAAAGGTCTTTAACAGCGTAATATAAATTGGGATACATAGGCTGGATTGGTTGCTAGTTCTTAAAAGTGAAGGCTCCACTTACGTGGAGCCCTTACTTACTAACACATCTAAACAAAATTAAGACAAATTAATTGCAATGTTCATCAAAAATCGAGATCAAATGCTGGGCAATAACCTGCGCCGGACGACCTTCAATTTGATGTCTTTCTACCATGTTTACCAGTTGACCATCTTTAAATAAAGCGATGGCTGGTGAAGATGGTGGGTAAGGTAATGACAGCTTGCGAACCTCATTAACGGCTTCAATGTCAAAACCAGCAAAACTAGTTGCTAAACGGTCTGGGCGGTTGGTGGCGTTTTGAACGGCCATCAATACACCTGGGCGGCAAGTGCCTGCTGCACAGCCACATACCGAGTTAATCACCACAAGTGTGGTTCCTTGTTTACTTAATGTTTCTGAAACTTCAGCGGCTGTAACCATGTCATCAAAACCTGCGTCTGTTAATTCTGCCTTCATCGGAAGGACAATCTCTGCTGGGTACATATTCGAATGTTTTAATAGTAATTAAAACACAAAAATACGGCTAATTTGAAGGAAACTATTGACTAAATACGGAAATTAACGCTTTAATGATTTGATAACCGCGTCAGGCAAAAATGGAGAGGCGTCTCCCCCGTTTTTAAGGATGTCTCTAACAATGGTAGATGCCACAGATGTGTATTTGGGCTCACCCGTTAAAAAGATGGTTTCTATGTGCTTATCGAGGGTTCTGTTAGCGTCGGCAATGGTTTTCTCATATTCAAAATCACTCACGTATCTAATACCTCTTAATATAAATTTAGCTCCAATTAAATTACAATAATTCACTGTAAGACCTTCATAACCAACACTTTCTACTTTTGGCTCATCTTGGTATATTTCATTAAACCATTCCATTCTTTGCTCCGGACTAAACATGGGCGTTTTAGAGGAGTTGATACCAATACCAACATAAATCTTGTCAAATAAAGGAAGTGCACGGTTAATGATATCGATATGACCAAGGGTTACAGGATCAAAAGTTCCGGGAAATAGGCAAATTCGCATGGTGTAAATTTAAGGCTTATTGGTCTCTATTGGCAAGTAAATATAAGACCGCCATTCTTACGGCAACCCCATTTTCTACCTGGTCTAAAATAATGGAATGAGGCCCATCGGCAACATCGCTATCGAGTTCTACCCCTCTATTAATGGGGCCAGGATGCATGATTACAATTTCTTTGTTGATACTTTCTAGCATCGTGCGGCTAATACCGTAGGCTAAATTGTATTCACGCAGTGATGAAAATAAGGGTTGATTTTGACGCTCTAACTGAATACGGAGCACATTGGCCACATCGCACCAAGCTAGGGCTTTTTGTAAGTTATATTCGACGCGTACGTTAAACGCTTCTTGGATATATTTTGGAATAAGGGTTGGCGGGCCAGCAATGGTTACCTCTGCCCCCATTTTTTGTAGTAAATACATGTTACTCATAGCAACCCTGCTATGCATGATATCGCCTACAATGGTTACTTTAAGGCCTTCCAGCTTACCAAACTTTTCTTGCATCGAAAAGGCGTCCAGTAAAGCCTGGGTAGGATGCTCATTAATACCGTCCCCTGCATTTACAATAGCTGCAGGTATATGCTGTGCTAAAAAGTGTGGGGCTCCAGATGCACTATGCCTCATCACCACCAAATCCACTTTCATGCTCAAAATGTTATTAACCGTATCGAGTAGCGTTTCCCCTTTTGCTGCCGAAGAACTGCTTGCTGCAAAATTGAGGGTATCCGCAGAAAGCCTACGTTCTGCTAGTTCAAAAGACATTCTGGTACGGGTAGAATTCTCGTAAAATAAATTTACAATGGTAACGTCACGTAAAGAGGGAACTTTTTTTACCGGCCTTTGTAAAACTTCTTTGAATTGAGCAGCAGTAGAAAGAATTAATTGAATATCGTCTCGATTGAGATCTTTAATACCAAGTAAGTGTTTGGTAGATAGTTTCATTAAAAAACAAAGCTAAAGTAAAAAATTGGTTTGGTAAAATGGAACTCTATAATAATACTACTTCGTCTACATTGTCACGCTCTTTCCAGCACACTTTTACCTTTTGGGTAATGATGGTATCAATGGCTTTTCCGGCATAATCTGGCTGAATGGGCAGTTCCCTGCTAAAACGCCTATCAATGAGCACACACAAAGACACTTTTGAAGGCCTACCAAAAGCCAGCAAGGCGTCTAGAGCCGCTCTAATAGTACGTCCGGTATATAAAACGTCGTCAATTAAAACCACTTTTTTGTTTTCGATACTAAAAGGAATATCTGTTTCATTGGCAATATGAAGGCTCTTGCGCACGTCGTCTCTATAAAAAGTAATGTCCAATTTGCCGTATTCGATTTGACTAGGCGGCAATAACTGCATGAGTTCATGCACAATACGGTCACTTAAATAAATGCCACGAGGTTGCAGTCCAATGAGCACCGTATCTGCCAATTGAAGGTTGTTTTCTAAAATTTGATGTGCCAGTCTTTTAACCGTTAATGCGAGCTGGGCTTCAGATAATATCGTTTTCAACCGTTTTTTTTATAAAATTAATTGGTTTATAGCATACATAGTGTCTATAATTTGAAAACTAGTGCTTTAATTTGCCAAGATGTTCCAGCTTAACCATTTATCACTCACCCAGTTTCGCAATTACGCCCGCCGAGATTTTGTTTTTTCGGAGCGTATTGTGGGAATTTGCGGTAAAAATGGTACCGGAAAAACCAATTTATTGGATAGTATCTATTATCTAAGCTTTACAAAAAGCTACTTTTCTCGCCCCGATGCTCAAAATGTTTTAAGGGGTACCGAAGGGTTAAGGGTTGAAGGTAATTATACAATACAGGATAAGGGGCACAAAGTTGTTTGCATTGTCAGAGAAAATAATAAAAAGGAACTGCTGGTTAATGATGAAGCCTACAAAAAGTTTTCGGATCATATTGGCCGCTACCCTGCCGTGATGATTGCGCCCGATGACATTGAGCTCATGATTGGCCCCAGTGAAGCTAGAAGAAAATATTTGGATACTATTTTATCGCAAATTGATGCCATTTATTTGCAACATTTAATTGCGTACAATAAAGTGTTGCAACAGCGCAATAGTTTATTAAAATCAAATGACAATGGCCCAATAGACACCACGCTTTTAGAAGTACTCAATAACCAACTTGTAAATAGTGGTCAATATATTTTTGATAAAAGAACTGAATTTTTAAAGACCTTTTTTCCACTGGTTGCAAAAGTATACCAGCGCATTGCTGCCACCGATGATCATATTAGTTTGGTGTATGAGAGCCCTTTGCAAACCATGCCCTTTGATGCATTGCTTGCTCAAAATTTTCAAAAAGATTGCATCCTGCAACGCACAACCAAAGGGATACATCGTGACGATCTTGTTTTTACAATGGATCAAACCGCTTTTAAAAATGAAGCGTCACAAGGACAACGCAAAAGCTTACTCTTTGCTTTAAAGCTTGCTGAGTGGGAAGTATTAAAACAACAAAATGGCTTCACGCCTATTTTACTTTTAGATGATGTATTTGAAAAATTAGATGAAAGCCGTATGTATGAATTACTCAAGTGGGTTTGTGCAACTTCTGACGGTCAGGTATTTATATCCGATACGCATCCGCAAAGGCTTGAGCAACAGCTACATGCAATTAATACACCTTTTCAAATGATTGAACTCTTACCTTTGTAGTATGTCTGAATATTCTATTGGAGAAGCCCTTCACAAATTTTTACAACGCAGTCATTTAAAAAATGGCGTGCGTGCCATTCAGATCGAAGAAATTTGGGAGAAGCTCATGGGAAAAACCATTGCGCAATACACCGATAAAATTCAAATTGTCAATCAAAAGCTTTTTATCACCACAAGTGTAGGGCCGCTTAAAAACGAATTGATGTACCAAAAAAATCAAATCATTGAAAGGGTCAATGAAGCTTTTGGTGAAAAAATAATTTCAGAAGTTATTATTCAGTAAGTTTTACCCTAGGGTCTACCACTACATATAAAACATCAGCCAAGATATTTACCAGCATAAAGAAACTTGCCGTTACTAGTACACTACCCATTACTACCGGGAAGTCTAGTTTTTCTAGTGCATCTACGGTTACTTTTCCTATACCCTTCCAGCCAAAAATATATTCTACAAAAAAGGCACCAGCTAATAATTCGGCAAACCATCCCGTAACTGCAGTAATTACAGGGTTTAATGCATTGGGTAGCGCATGCACAAAATAAATACGGATACCAGATAATCCTTTTGCTTTTGCCGTTCTAATATAATCTTGATCCAGCACATCAAGCATAGCACTTCTGGTAAGTTGTGTTATAATGGCCATGGGTCTTAACCCTAAAGTAAGTGCTGGTAAGATTAGGTTTTTTAATTCGAGTGTTTTGCCTGCATACGGGTCAATATTAAATAAGCTGCCCGTCATTTGAAGGCCGGTATATGCAGTAAGTACGAATCCAAAAAAATAAGCAATAATAATTCCCATAAAAAAGGAAGGAGCCGATATGCCAAGCACGCTGCTAAACACAGCACTACTATCCATCCAGGTATTTTTTTTGATAGCCGCTAACATACCTAATAAAATCCCAAATAGGGTTGCTACAAACATGGCAGCAAAAGCAAGTAGTAAAGTGCCTGGTATGGCTTCTAGGAGTATTTCGCTCACTTGTTTTTTGCTTTGGTAAGATCTTCGTAGGTAAGGGGATTTAATGCCTAGATGCTTTTCACCAATAGTAATAAAATAGCCCTTTATTTTTTTTGATTCTATCTCGGCTGCACTATAAAGTCCAATAGGCGACACATCATTGAGGTATAATAAAAATTGGGCGGACTTTGGCTTGTCTAGTGCCAATTCTTTTTTGATATTACTAATGGTGGTACTATCGCCACTTTGACCTAATACCAAACGGGCAGGATCACCAAAACCTTGAAACAAAAAAAATACCATAACTACAACTCCTATTAATACCAGGAGTCCGTACCCTAATTTTTTGGTAATGAAACGAATCATTACTGGTTATTGATTGAGGTAAAAAGTTTATCAATAGATGGTGCTGCTACTTTTTCTTTAATAACTGCATGTTGCATTAAAAAATAGGTTGGAATAACACGCGCTGCTGTTTTGATAACGGTAGCATCGGCAGTAACAATATTGATGTTTCCAAATAAAGAGGCTGCTCTTTCCGCTTCTGGTGTAACAAGTATGACATCTATATTTTGAGCCTGTAATTTTTTATAAATAGTTTGGAATTCATTTTTCCAGCTTTCTGCACCGTTCATTTCTTTTGCAAAAACAAGTACATATGGTTTTTGATTTGCAAATAGAGCAGCCGTGGTATCTGTGCCTGACTTCGTCGTTAAATTAAAGTCAACAATTTTTGCCACGAGGCCGTTTCCTTTTTTAACTACCTTGTCTTCTCTATCTACATAAACATAGGTACTGTCAAAATCGGCGGGGAAATTGAGTTGATCAAAACGTACTTCTTTTCCGTTTTTGGTATAAATAAATTCGATGGAAGTACTATCCGGAATAGCTCCAACGGGCACTTTCATTTGTTCGACAATATCATTACCTTTTTTAAATGGCAAACAATCTACAACCGGTAAATAAGTTAACGCATACCATTGAAAAGCAGCGGTACCAAGTGTTACCGTGTACAGCACTATTTTACCAAAAATCCCTTTACTCGCTTTACCCGTATTGGTAGCTAATAAAATAATGATAAGAATGCCAAGTACAATGTCTTTGGTAAAGGACATAGCAGGTGTTAGTGGTAAGCAATCACCAAAACAACCGCAGGTTTTAATTTTACCAGAAAATAAAGCATACCCTGTTAGGTAGGTGAAAAAGAGTATGAGAACAAATAAAAGCCATGTGATTTTTTTGGTTTGCCAATTAACAATGATGGCGATTCCCGCAAATACTTCTAGCACATTCATACCAAGCGAAGAAATCAAGCTCAATGGGTTTAAGAAATCAAAACCCCATACCTCAAAAAACTCCTGCATTTTATAGCTTAATCCGTGCGGATCATTGGCTTTAATAAGTCCAGAAAATATAAACAACAATCCTACAAAAATTCTAATGGGTGTGTTTAATTTTTTCATGCTGGGGGTTTTAATGTTTGCCTTCGGCTATTAAAATAAGTGCAAAAACAGAATAATTTAAGATGTCTACATAGTTGGCGTCAATACCTTCACTAATTAATGTTTTGCCATCGTTGCCCAAAATTTGTTTGATGCGCATAAGTTTCATGAGTATCAAATCGGCAAAGCTTTCTTGACTCATATCACGCCAAGCTTCACCATAATCATGGTTTTTATCAAGCATGGTTTGACGGGCAAAATCTACATATTGTAAATAGAGTTTTTCTACCTGATCAACAGGCAATTCTTCTACTTGAGGATTACCTAAAGAAAGTTGAATAAGACCTATTACTGCATAATTAACAATCCCCTTAAATTCAGAATTGATATCATCTCCTACTTTTTGGGTTTGTAAATCTTGGATGGTTCTAATGCGCAGTGCCTTAATAAATATTTGATCCACCACAGAAATGGTGCGCAACACACGCCAAGCAGTTCCGTAATCCTTGGTTTTTTTAATAAAAATATCTCTACAAGCTAAAATAGCCGCATCATATGCTTGATTGGTACTGCTCATTTTATAGGTCTAGTTTTGATCCTTTGGTAATATCTTTGAAGCGGATGCAATATAATTGAAACCTCAGAATGTTGACACTAAATAGCCAAGGAAAAACCCTACAAAGCACAAAACCCCTGATTATGGGGATTTTGAATGTTACACCCGATTCATTTTACCAAAATAGCCGGGTTACTGCTGTGTCCGAAGCTATTGACCTCGCAGGTAAAATGCATGCGGATGGTGCTTCTATGATAGATATAGGCGGGCAAAGTACAAGGCCCGGAGCTATTGCCATTTCGGCCTCCGAGGAGCTTGACAGAATTGGTGTAGTTATTGAAGCTCTTGTAAAAGCGTTCCCTGATGTATTTATTTCGGTAGACACCTACCATAGTGAGGTGGCTAAATCGGTTGTAAAAGCTGGCGCACATATTATCAATGATATTAGTGGCGGTCAATACGATGCTGCTATGTTTTCAACCATTGCATCACTAAATGTTCCATACGTTGTAATGCATGTAAATGAAAGTAAAGATGAAATGCATCATGTAAAAAATGAGGCCAGTATAATGCCGGTGTTGCATGATTTTTTTACATCAACATGTGCTACTGCAAAGGATGCTGGTATACAACAACTCATACTAGATCCGGGTTTTGGATTTAGCAAATCCCCTACTCAAAATTTTGAATTGATATCCAATTTAGCTACACTTACTAACTTTCAAAAGCCAATCTTAATAGGTGTTTCACGAAAATCAACCATTTATAAAACACTAGGCATTACTGCTGCAGAGGCACTTAACGGATCTACTGTTTTACATACCGCTGCCCTCTTACATGGCGCCTCTATATTAAGGGTGCACGACGTTAAAGAGGCAAAGGAAGTAGTAACACTTTGCAGTTATTTGCAATAAAAAAGCCCCAACATTTCTGTTGAGGCTTCCATAAAAATTTTAAATTTTATTGACCCGGTGCTCCACCTGGCATACCAGGCATCCCAGCTCCAGCAGGTGCTGGCGGTGGCGGAGGTGCTAATTTCACGTCAACGATTTCAACATCGAAACATAGGTTAGCAAATGGCCCAATAGCTGGTGCACGACCTTGTGGGCCATAGCCTAAAAATGAAGGAACAACGATACGTCCCTTACCACCTTTAGCAAAAAAGGTTAAACCTTCTTCCCAACCTGGAATAACACCATGTTGACCAATAATAACATCAATTGGTTTGTTATCTGGTGCTGGCTTACCCATATTGGCATCAAATTCTTTACCGTCTTTATCAGCAAAATAACCTCTGTACATAACAGAAACTTGGTATCCAGAATCTGCTTTTTGACCTGTTCCTGGGTTTGTTATTTCTACAAGCGCACCGCTTTTAGTAGAAACAGTTTTCATGTTTTTGCTCGCAGCATATTTTTTTACTTGTTCAATCTCTGTTGCTTTTTCTTTTTCAACTTCTTTTTCATAATCTGCTTTTACTAAATCTTCTTTAGCAAAAGAAGCAATCACTTCTAATTTACCGTTGATGAAATCGCCTGTTTTAAATACTTCATTGAATTCAATCATACCCATTTTTTTAAGGGAATCGATGCTCAACGAAAATTCCATTTTATCGCCAGGTGCACATTTGGTAATCACTTCTGTAAATGTGTACTTTCCTAAACGAGCGGTGTCTAAATAAAAATACATAGGGATATGACCATATGATGTATTTAATACAGTGTCTTTAGACTTTAACTTATACTCAATATGCAACTTTACAAACTGTCCATGTTTTAAAAGTTCTTTACTGCTGCCTTTTGTGATTTTGTAAGGCATACCTGAAGGTGATTTTTGGAACTGATTACAGCTCGCAAAAATGATAATCGCTGCTAAAAGCGATAGTGTTGATTTGATCATTTTCATTGTAGTTGATTATAATAGTCTTTTAAGACCTCTTTAAAAGTATGTAAAGTTGTTTCAATATTTTCATCGCTCCTTCCTCCTGCTGCATTAACGTGTCCACCACCTTCAAAATGCTTTCTGGCAAAGGCGTTCACGTCAAATGTACCCTTGCTTCTAAAGCTCCACTTACGCTCTTCGTCTCTGTCAATAACAATGGCGCCAAGTTTCATGCCCTTGATACCTAATAGGTAATTTACCAACCCTTCTGTGTCACCGGTTTTAATGTCAAAGCGTTGTAAATCTTGTTTTGTAATATACATGATTGCAGTATTGCATTCATACAAAACTTCCATTCGGTTAAGTAATGCATAACCAATAAACCTGAGCCTATTTTCTAATGAATTATCAAAAATATGGCTGTGTACTGCGGTATGGTCAAGTCCTAAATCTTTTAAATGTGCAATCATGCGGTGCACCGATGCAGTGGTTGCTGGAAATCTAAAAGAACCTGTATCCGTCATTAAACCCGTGTACAAACAAGTAGCAACATCAAGTGAAATATGCGCTCCATTTTCAGAACCCATAATAATATCATACACCATTTCACAGGTAGAACTTTTGCTGGTATCACTTACACCATAAGCAAAAACCTCGGTTTGAGGTTGTTGATGGTGATCAATTAAAATTCTGGCCCCCTTCGCATTTGCAAGAGGTTGTTCCATGTGTTTGGTTCTGCTAAGTGTATTAAAATCAAGACAAAACAAGTAGTCGGCATCATGAATAAGTGCTAATGCTGCTTCTCTCTTTTTTTCAAAATCAATAACCGTATTGATACCCGGCATCCAATCTAAAAAATCGGCCCAATTGGTGGGTGAAATTACAACGGCATCATGTCCAAGTGCCTTTAAAAAATGATACAACCCAAGGGTCGACCCCATCGCATCGCCATCTGGCTTTTGGTGCATGGTTATAATAACCTTGCTTGGGGTATTTAATAATGGGAAAAAGGCATTTATGGGTTGCATACTATGGCAAAAATGCAGCATCTAGCCTGTTTTGTCAAATCAATTTAGGCGGGTTTAACAAAAATTAACGTCAAATAGCATTTTAAAGGGTGGTTTATATGTAATTTTGCACCCCAATTATACCTAAAACTATGACTAACAGAACATTTACAATGATTAAGCCTGATGCAACCAGTAAAGGTTACACAGGTGCTATTTTAGACCAAATTATCAAGGCTGGTTTTACCGTTAAAGCTATGAAATGGACTAAATTAACAACCGAGCAAGCTGGTTTATTCTATGATATCCATAGAGAAAGACCATTTTTTGGTGAATTAGTTGAATTTATGAGCAGCGGCCCAATTGTAGCAGCCATTTTAGAAAAAGACAACGCTGTTGAAGATTTCAGAAAATTGATTGGCGCAACCAACCCAGCACAAGCAGAAGAAGGCACTATTCGCAAGAAATTTGCTGCTTCTATTGGTGAAAATGCGGTTCACGGTAGTGATAGCAACGAAAATGCAGTAATTGAGGGTGATTTCTTCTTTTCTAAACTAGAAAGATTCTAAATTTCATTCTTGAAAATAAAAAAAGGTCATTCTACAAAGAGTGACCTTTTTTATGGTCGGGATGACAAGATTTGAACTTGCGACCCCACGCCCCCCAGACGTGTGCGCTACCGGGCTGCGCTACATCCCGAAAATGAGTATAAAACTCCCTTAAAACGCGGCAAATATAAGGTCAAAGACAAAAATTCAGGTTATATTGCATAAAATTTCCAATAAGCCCATGACGATCCTCCTCAAGCAAGTTACAATTGCCGATCCTCAATCAAAACACAATGGTTTAACTAAGGATATTTTAATTGAGGATGGTTCCATTGTTTCAATCGAATCAAATATTTCACAAAAAGCAGATCAAACCATTGATTGTGATGGTTCATTTGTTTCGTGTGGCTGGGTAGACGTTTTTTCAAATTTCTGTGATCCAGGCTTCGAATACAAAGAAACACTATCATCTGGTATAGCAGCAGCTGCTGCTGGAGGTTATACAAGGGTGCTTGTAATGGCCGATACCAAACCAGTAACAGATAACAAAGCCCAGGTTGCATACATTCATGCATCGGGCACTCAAGCAAATGTTACGCTCCATCCTATTGGCGCGATTACAAAAAAAATGGAAGGACAATCACTTGCAGAAATGTATGACATGCGCGCCTCCCATGCAGTTGCATTTTCGGATGGCATGCATCCTGTCCAATCTCCTGGTGTATTTTTAAAAGCGCTTCAATACGTTAAAGCTTTTGATGGTATTTTAATTCAAATACCTATCGATAAAACAATTGCAGCTAACGGACTCATGCACGAAGGCATTGTTTCTACACAAATGGGACTTCCTGGCCTCCCTGCCGTTGCCGAAGAACTCATGGTAAAACGTGATATTGATTTACTCAGGTATACGGGTTCAAAACTTCATATCACAGGCGTTTCTTCGGCTACCACTGTTGAGCTTATTAGAGCTGCCAAAAAAGAAGGATTATCAATAAGTTGTAGTGTTACACCAACGCATCTTTTTTATTGCGATGAAGACATGACCACTTATAACACCAATTTAAAAGTGATTCCACCGGTAAGAACTAAAGCCGATAGAGATGCACTTAGAGCTGCCGTTGTAGATGGTACCATTGATTGCATTGCTTCCCATCATGCCCCTCAAGATTGGGATCATAAAGTGTGCGAGTTTGAATATGCCGAATTTGGAAATATCGGATTACAAACAACTTATTCGGCACTTGAGCAAACGGTTCCTGGTTTAAAGCCAGAACAAATTTCTAATTTACTAAGTGGTAATGCTAGACAAATATTTGCACTGCCAACTGTTTCAATTGAAGAAGGTCAAGCCGCAGAATTAACGATATTTAATAGAAAAGAAACGACTACACTTACTCCTGTAAACAACAAGAGTAAGTCAAATAACTCGGCATTTATGAATCAAGCACTCACCGGCAAAGTGATTGCAACCATTAACAAAGGAAAACTAACTCAATAAAAAACAAAATGGAAAACTATAATATCAAACAAGGTGTCACTTATGGTGTAATTGGTGGACTTATTTTTTTAGCAATATCTTTTGGCCTATGGGCTGTTGGATCTGTAGAAAACTATGTTGCAGTTACAGGTGTTACTAATTTTGTTCCTTACTTGTTTATTATTTTACTTGTTGTAGGTTTTAAATTACGTAAAGACAATGGTGGACTCTATTCCTTTAAAGAAGCCCTTCAATTTACATTTGTTGCTTACGTAGTGTATTCAGTTATAGAAGCAGTAGGGAACTATGTACTCTTTGCTCTTGTGGATCCTGACATGACTGCCAAAGTAATTGAAATCGCAATTGCCAAAACAATGCAAATGATGGAAAAATTTGGAGCTTCTGAAGCACAAATTGAAGAGACTATTAAAAAAATGCAAGCTGAACCAAAAGTCACCTCATTCAAGCAGGTATTTTTAGGACTTGGCTTGGCCATTGTATTTAGTTTTTTAAAAGCGCTTATACTAGCAATTATTGTAAAGAAAAACGAAGAAGTACCGGATCAAATCTAATCTCATGCAAGTATCTGTAGTTATACCACTTTTTAATGAAGATGAATCCCTGCCAGAATTGTGCAGTTGGATTACGCGTGTGATGGATCAAGAACAATTATCGTATGAGGTAATACTCATAGATGATGGTAGTACAGATAATAGTTGGGATGTCATTACGAAAATTAGTGCTGCTAATAGTGCTTTTAAAGGAATACAATTTCAACGCAATTATGGCAAGTCTGCAGCCTTAAACGAAGGCTTTAAAGCGGCTAAAGGTGAAGTGGTCATTACCATGGATGCCGATATGCAAGATTCTCCCGATGAAATTCCTGCTTTAAGAGACATGATTTTAAAAGGTGGTTTTGACTTAGTGAGTGGATGGAAGAAAAAAAGATTTGACAATACACTTACTAAAAATATTCCTTCTAAATTATTTAATGCAGTTGCCCGAAAAAGTTCTGGCATTCAACTCAACGACTTTAATTGTGGCCTAAAAGCATACAAGAACAAAGTAGTTAAGAGCATTGAGGTATACGGAGAAATGCACCGATATATACCTATTTTAGCAAAAGGCAGTGGGTATAAAAAAATTGGTGAAAAAGTAGTGGAACACCGTGCCAGAAAATATGGTGTTACAAAATTTGGTTGGCAGCGTTTTGTGAATGGATTTTTAGACTTAGCTACTATTTTATTTTTAAATAAATTTGGCAAACGCCCCATGCAGTTTTTTGGCTTACTGGGAACTTTGTTTTTTTTAATTGGCTTTGGTGCCAGTATTTATTTAGTACTTGCCAAATTTGCAAGTCAAGATTTTTCTCTAACCAATCGTCCAGCATTTTATATCGCGCTTACCACCATGGTAATTGGTATGCAGCTCTTTTTAACAGGTTTTGTTGCAGAACTAGTTGCACGTAATGCTACTGAGAGAAACGTATATTTAATTGCTTCAAAGATTGGCTTAGATTCATAGTTCATAATTTACTGTTATGAAAAAAAAGGTAGTTATTATCGGATCCGCTTGGCCATTAAGAGGCGGTGGTATTGCTACTTTTAATGAACGATTGGCTAAACAATTTATAGATGAAGGGCATGAAGTAATCATTTACACTTTTTCCTTACAATATCCCTCCTTTTTATTTCCTGGTAAAAGCCAGTATGCAACAGAGCCCAAACCGATGCATTTAACAATTAAAGCGGTTGTCAATTCTGTCAATCCTTTTAACTGGGTACGCATTGGCAATGAAATTAAAAGATTGGCTCCTGATTTGGTGGTGGTCAGATATTGGATTCCATTTATGGGCCCTTGCCTAGGTGCCATTGCATCCATTATCAGAAAAAACAAGGTTTCAAAGGTTGTGTGTATTGCAGACAATGTAATCCCACATGAGAAACGTCCTTTGGATACATTATTTACACAGTACTTTGTGCGTCAAATAGACGCTTTTGTAACACTTAGTGAAAAGGTGCAAAAAGACCTTACCTTGTTTACGCAAAAGCCATCTGCTACCGTCGTGCATCCACTCTATGATAATTTTGGGGAACCCATATCTAAATTAGAGGCCAGAAAAAAATTAGAACTAGACCATTTTGACCCTATCATTTTATTTTTTGGTTTTATACGCGCCTATAAAGGACTTGATCTATTACTACAAGCGCTGGGTTATTTAAAAAAGCAAGGAAAAATTATTCCAACACTCGTTATTGCTGGTGAATTTTACGATAAAAAAGAACCTTACTTACAAATTATTGAGGAGCAGGATTTAAACAATGATGTGATTGTAAAAAGTGATTTTATTGCAGATACAGAAGTGCGTAATTATTTTTGCGCCACTGATTTTGTGATACAACCTTATAAGCACGCCACTCAATCTGGCATTACGCCACTTTGCTTCCATTTTAATAAACCGATGCTTGTTACAAATGTTGGCGCTTTAGCTGCCATGGTTCCCAACCATATTGTTGGTGTTGTGACTGAACCTGATTATAAATCTATAGCAGCCGGTATCGAAAAACTATATGCGCTAGGTGAACCTCATTTTATACATGCTATCGAAATTGAAAAGAAAAAATACAACTGGAATAAATTAACCCATCAAATATGGGCCTTAATAAAATAATACTATGTCACAACAAAAAATACAATCCATCATTGAAAGCTCTATAGCTGTAAAACAACAATATGTTGCAGACCCTGCATTCCTCCAAAAAATTGATACGGCTGTAACGCTTGTTGCAACTGCATTTAAGAACGGCTTTAAAGTTCAGTTTTGTGGAAATGGAGGCAGTGCTGCCGATGCGCAACATTTAGCCGCTGAGTTTTCTGGACGTTTCTACAAAAACCGCAAAGCCCTCCCCTCCGATGCATTACATTGTAATAGTTCGTATGTAACGGCAGTAGCCAACGATTATAGTTACGATGATATATATAGCAGACTGGTGGAAGGCACCATGTATAAAGGTGATGTACTTGTTGGCATTAGCACTTCAGGCAATTCTGGCAACATTGTAAAAGCTTTTGAAATGGCAAAGTCTATGGGCATTGTAACCATTGGATTTACTGGTGCGTTGGGTGGTAAAATGAGTGAATTATCGGACGTGCTCATTAATGTGCCAAGCACCGATACCCCTAGGATTCAGGAGAGCCATATATTAATTGGTCATATTATTTGTGAACTCGTAGAAGCTCAACTATTTGCCTAATGGATATCTTAGATACAATTGACCCGACTTGGACACTTTTTTTAGACCGTGACGGTGTTTTAAATCATGAAAAGCATTTAGACTACATCAGAAATGTGTCTGAATTAAAACTTTATGATGGCGTTGTTGATGCGATGCGCATTTTTGCAACCCAATTTTCAAAAATCATCATCGTAACCAATCAAAAAGGTATTGGAAAAGGACTCATGACGGTTCAGGACTTAGATGCTATTCATGCCTCTTTACAATTGCAAATTGAACTTGGTGGTGGGCAAATAGACGCGATTTATCATTGTTCTGATATGGCAGATGATTCTCCTAATCGTAAGCCACAATGTGGCATGGCTTATCAGGCTCAAGAAACGTTTCCAGATATTGACTTTTCAAAAAGCATTATGGTAGGAAATAGAATGAGTGATATGGGCTTTGCTCGTAACGCAGGAATGTACAGTGTGTTTTTAGCCACTACACATCCTGAAATTGAATTTCCACATCCAAATATTGATTTTAGATTCAATTCCTTGATTGAATTTGCAAACGCACTATAAACACAACGATGAAAAAAATACTTTTTTTATTAATGCTTATTTCTAGTCAAGTAGTTGCACAAAACATTGCACAACTAGAAGAACAAATAAAAAAATCGGCCTATAACATTGTCAATGGAGAAACATATACAGAAAGGGTTTTAGCAGATAGCAGCTTTACCAGAGGACTTGTAAGAGCGTTAAAAACCCCCTATTCGTTTAACTACAAATTTGATTCATTAATAACAGTGTCTACCCTATTTTCTCCAGATAGTACTTTTAAAATATTTACTTGGCAACTATTATCTGAAGATGAAAAAAGCTATCGACAAAAAGGGGCTATACAAATGAATACAAAAGACGGTAGTTTACAGCTTGTTCCGTTATTTGATTGTTCCGAATTTACCACCGCTCCCACCGACTCAATTAGAGATGCTAAACATTGGATTGGCGCTATTTATTATAAAATAATCCCTAAAAAAATTAACAATAAAACATACTATACACTTTTGGGCTTAGATGGTAACAATACCATCACCCACAAAAAATGGATGGATGTTATGTATTTTGACAACGATAATAAACCCGTTTTTGGCGGTAATTTTTTCGTCTATAAAAATGATGAATTCAAGCCAAAGCAACCAACTTCACGTTTTGTGGTTGAATACAAAAAAGAGTCGATTGTAAAAATGAATTACGATCCAGAACTTGACCTCATCATTTTTGCCACACTTATTAGTGAAGAAAATGACCCTTCAAAAAAGGAAACATTGGTTCCTTATGGCACTTATGAAGGTTTTAAATGGGATAAGGGCAAATGGGTACACCTCCCTAGAATTAAGGAGTTAGATCCGGATCCACGTGTTAACCCAGATCAAACCATTAAAAAAAAGAATTAGTCTAGTTTAAGTACTGCTAAGAAAGCTTCTTGCGGAACTTCTACGTTTCCAATTTGACGCATACGCTTTTTACCTTCTTTTTGCTTTTCTAGTAATTTACGCTTACGGCTAATATCACCACCATAACATTTTGCAGTAACGTCTTTACGCATTGCACTAATGTTTTCTCTAGCAATAACTTTGGCGCCAATAGCTGCTTGTATCGCAATTTGGAATTGTTGTTTAGGTAAAAGTTCTTTTAATTTCTCGCATAATTTTCTTCCAAAATCAGCGGCTCTACTTCTATGAATAAGGGCACTTAAAGCATCTACTTTTTCATTGTTTAGTAGAATATCCATTTTAACAATGTCTGCGTCGCGGTATCCGATTGGATTGTAGTCAAAAGAAGCATAGCCTCTGGTAGAGCTTTTTAATTTGTCGTAGAAATCAAATACGATTTCAGTTAACGGCATTTCAAAAATAAGTTCTACGCGGGTTGGCGTTAAATAGCTTTGGTTAATAAGCATACCACGTTTGCCTAAGCAAAGCGTCATGATATTTCCTATATAATCAGGGAGTGTAATAATTTGTGCACGAATAAATGGCTCTTCGATACGATCAATTTTAACTGGATCCGGCATTTCTGTAGGATTGTTAACCATGATTTTTTCGTTACGGGTAGTGTAAGCAATAAATCCTACGTTGGGAACCGTTGTAATAACCGTTTGATTAAACTCACGTTCTAGGCGCTCCTGGATAATTTCCATGTGCAAGAGTCCTAAAAATCCGCATCTAAAACCAAAGCCTAATGCTTGTGATGTTTCCAGTTCAAAAGTTAAAGAGGCATCATTTAATTGAAGCTTATCCATACAATCACGAAGTTCTTCAAACTCATCGGTATTTACTGGGAAGATGCCCGCAAATACCATCGGCTTCACTTCTTCAAAACCGTTGATCATTTGACCAGGGTTATTGGCAAGTGTAATGGTATCTCCTACCTTAACTTCTTTTGCATTTTTAATACCTGTAATGATATAACCTACATCGCCTGCCCTAACTTCAGGTTTTGGCGTCATGTTTAATTTTAATACCCCTACTTCATCTGCAAAATAATCGTTGCCTGAAGCAACAAATTGAATTTTATCACCTTTTTTTAATACCCCATTCATGATGCGGTAATAAACGATAATACCTCTGAAACTATTAAAAACGCTATCAAAAATAAGTGCTTGTAGGGGTGCTTCAGGATCACCTGTTGGTGCTGGTATTCTTTCAACAATCGCTTCTAAAATTTCCTCGATACCAATGCCTGATTTACCACTTGCTAATAAAATATCTTCGGGCTTACAACCAATTAAATCAACAATTTGATCCGTTACTTCCGGAATTTTAGCACCATCCATGTCAATTTTATTGATGACAGGAATGATTTCTAAATTATTATCAATGGCTAAATATAAATTTGAAATAGTTTGTGCTTGAATACCCTGAGAAGCATCCACTAATAACAAAGCGCCTTCACAAGCAGCAAGGGCTCTACTTACCTCGTAACTAAAATCTACGTGACCAGGGGTGTCAATCAGATTTAAAATATACTCGACACCCTTGTACATATAACTTACCTGAATGGCATGACTTTTAATGGTAATACCCTTTTCACGTTCCAAGTCCATGTCGTCCAGTACCTGGTTCATCATGTCTCTTTCACCAATAGTTTTGGTATGCTCCAATAAACGGTCGGCCAAGGTAGATTTACCGTGGTCAATATGTGCAATAATGCAAAAATTACGTATTTGCTTCATAAGTGCGCGAAGATAAGCTTAAAACTACTTTTTTAGCGCATTAATAATGGCTACAAATTCGTCTGCAATGAGGGATGCCCCACCTACTAAACCACCATCAACATCGGGTTGACTAAAAATTTCAACGGCATTGGCACTTTTAACGCTTCCGCCATACAAAATTGATATACCATCTGCTACAGAAGCCCCGTATTTACCAGCAATTTGGCTTCTAATAAAAGCGTGCATTTCTTGCGCTTGGTCGCTACTAGCCGTTTTACCAGTTCCTATAGCCCAAATGGGTTCATAAGCGATAACAACATGTGAAATTGCATCTTCAGTTAAATGAAATAAGGATTCAGTTAACTGCTTTGCTACATACTCATTTTGTGTAGCAGATTCTCTAATTTCTAATGGTTCGCCGCAACAAAAAATAGGCGTTGTTTTATTTTCCAAGCAGATGTCAACTTTTTGAGCCAACAATTCATTGCTTTCATTAAAATATTCTCTTCTTTCTGAGTGTCCAATTACAACATATTTAACACACATACTTTGAAGCATGGTAACAGATACTTCACCTGTATAAGCTCCTGATAATTTATTGGAACAGTTTTGAGCTGCCACATAAACATTTGTTTTGGCGCCCACTTTTGCTTGAGCCATAGAAATATATGGGAATGGAACCGCAAAAATAGCTTCTTGGTTAGGAGCCAAACTATGTGGTTTTGCATTAATAGCGTCTAATAATGCCTCCCCTTCAGTTAGGGTTAAATTCATTTTCCAATTGGCTGCTGCGATTTGCTTTCTCATGATTGCTTATTTATTTCGAAGATTTATTTGTTAGTGATTCAAAGGTACTGCGGATCAGCTGTTTTTCAATAGCTGTGAAATCCTCTTTTTTAAAAGCTTTCCAATTAGCAGTAACTTCTATGAGTTTGTCTATTTGATAGGTTGAATTATCTATTCCCCAACTAAAATGAGGTATAACATTGGGTGTAAGACCTGCACAAAAAACATTGGCACCCACACCAATGGTAGCTCCTGTTGTAATACTAGTATTAATGGCTGTTTTAACATAATCTCCCATGCAAACCCCCATTTTATTTCCAACATACCTTTTTGTGTTGGATGATTCGTCCCACACGCTAATAGGCCCGCCTGTATTTTTTACATTGCTATTAGATGTACCAGCACCTAAATTGCACCATTCACCAATAACCGAATCACCTAAATATCCATGATGTGCTTTATTTGAAAATCCAAATAGAATACTATTTTTCACTTCTCCACCAATAATACATTTAGGCCCAATGGTTGTTGCTCCATATACTACAGTATTCATTTTTACGCAGGCATTTTTCCCTAAATAAAAAGGGCCTCTAATACTAGAACCCTCCTGAATTTCTGCACCTTTAGCAATGTATATGGGGCCCGTACTTGCATTTAGATGACAGTGTAAAAGAGTTGCATTTTCTTCAATAAATATTTGATCTTTATTGGTTGCCAAACATGAATCAGGTAGGGATTCTGATGTTTTACCACTAGTTAGCAAATCATAATCGAACCTTAATTGCGCATCATTAAATGCAATTAAATCAGATGCATAATAGAATCTTTGCTGCTCCTCTAATTTAGTAGGTGAAGCATAATCATTTATATCGTTTGTAGCGCCAACACCCGCAATAAATCCAGTATTATCATATATACATTGACCAGCTTGTAAGGCAACAATTTGTGCAATTAATCCACTATTTAAAATAAGTGCAGCATCTATCCATAATGTATTTGAATCTGGACCGGGCGTTTCATACAAATTTTGTAAGCTAGGTATTGTTTGCAAAAGCACTTGATATCCTGTGATATATTCCCATCTTTCTTGTGGCGTAAATACACCATACCGTATAGTTCCTACGGCCCTTGTATGGGTAAAGGGATACAACTGATGTCTTAATGGGTTATCAAATAAAACAATATTCATTAGATATTAAATAAAGACAATAAAATTAATACTAGAAACAAGCCCATAAATGAAACTAAATTAAGGGCGTTAATCACAAAAAACTTTAGTACGGTTTTTGATCTCGTTTGGTTATAAAAATTTCGCATTGCCTTGTAAAAATAGAGAAGCAGTACTATAAACAAAACGGCATCAAAAACGTCTAAATCACCATCAATAAAGAATTGTAGCACCCGTTGTATCAAAGAAAAAAAGAAGATAATGATGAAATAAGCACAATACAAGTGGATGGAAAAAATAATATGGTCTGCAAAATAATAGGACCTGTTCCTTTTATATAAAACCCATAAGAAAAAAGCAAAAATGGGTAATGATAAGTATAATATTTTAGAGAAGTTATGTTTAAAATTATCAATCAAAGCCGCATTTATTTTACGCTGGTCATTTCCGTATTTTTGGTTGATTAAAATTTGTTGCTTCTTTAGTTTTGTTTCAAGCCAACTATCTCTTTTATCAATGGGTAATGATTTTTGTGCAATTTCATATGCAGGAATTGTTTTGTAAGTAGAGTCGCCAAATACAATACCTGAATTCGCCTGATTTGCACTATTGTTTATTTTTAAAGGCTCATTGTTTGTATCTCCAGAAAAAATAAATAAAAAGAAAACAGCTGAAATAAAAATGTACATCCGAATTGGATGAATATAAGTAACCCTTTTGCCATGCATATATTCTTTGGATAAAAATGCAGGCTTAGTTATAAGAAACTTAAGCGTCTTAACTATTTTACCATCAAAATGAGTTAAGTCTTCAATAAAATGAAGTATAATTTGAAAGAAGGTTTCTTTTAACTCAATATTTTCTTGACCACAATTTTGGCAGTATTTACCAGCTACTATGCTGCCACAGTTCAAGCAATTGGTGTCTGTTCTTTGTTTACGATGAGACATAATGTAAGATAATGCTCACAAGATAGCAAAAAAAATCCCCTCGCGTAAGCGAAGGGATAGTGCCCCAGGCGGGAATCGAACCCGCACTCGCGTTGCGGCGAACAGGATTTTAAGTCCTGCGTGTCTACCAGTTCC